>Ga0209603_1000083_pt1 | contig 113695 bp, 75 predicted proteins | sample COGITO_mtgs_1206_FD_184812 | JGI IMG/M metagenome (GOLD analysis project Ga0209603, IMG submission 184812) | Pelagic marine microbial communities from North Sea - COGITO_mtgs_120607 (SPAdes) (version 2) | ecosystem: Environmental > Aquatic > Marine > Epipelagic ...
ATCACAGAGTGGTCGGCGATGGCGAGGGCTGCGCAAAAAACCCAGCAAGGCATCACCTTCACGGGTGAACTTGGCTTGGATTTTGCCGGCGACCCAATGATGGTTGATGTTGACACCACAGGAACAACGCCAAGCATCACCTTCTACCTGCAAAACACTGGAGTCCATCCACTCGATGAGCAGGTTGTCTCTGTTCTCGTGAACGGCGAAGCGCCAACAAGCGTCTCCGCCACAATCACTGGAACCACTTGGGATCCAAATGAACTCGCAGAAATCGTGATTGAAGATACCTCATACGGCACCACACCGTTTGCGTCTGGCGAAGATGTGAACCTCTACGCTATTGCCACCTCAGAAGTTGTGGGTGGTATGTCCTCAAGTGCATCAATGAATGTCGAGGTGAGGCTCTCTTGAAGGAGGATCCATTCCTAACGGCTCACAAGCCGATAGAAGACGGTTTTCCTTTCGATCTGGAAACAGACTCCTTGGGCGATTCCATGGGATTGCGGTTACCAAACCGTTCCCTGTATGTCCTCCAAGGAGGCGTGGGTGGCGGTAAATCACTCATCTCACAACGACTTGCCTATGGTATGGTCGAAAACGGTGTGAAAGTACTCGTTATCACAACTGAACTCACGACTCGCGGATGGATTGAGCAAATGGAATCCATTGGTTACGGTATCACAGATGCCATTCGGGAAGGCCAACTGATGGTCTTCTCTCGCTTTGGAACTATTGCAGAAGCCCTACCGGATGTCGGACTTAACGAACTGCTTGAATCAGAGGCAATCGCTCTCGCAGACGTCGTGATTATCGATGCAGCGAGTTCACTGATGCCTGATTCGCTCGACGAATCTCAACGTTTTACCATGATGCAGCGACTTCGTCGCATATGTGCCGATGGTCGCTCGCTCATGTTGTGCGTTGACCCTGAAGAAATGGACCACAAAATGATGCACACCTTGCGTGCATCGGCAGAAATTGTTCTTGATCTCACCACCGCAATGATCGGTGGAGAAATTAAGAGAAACATCGTGGTTACGAGGTTTTTGAGGGCAGCAGGCCCTGTTCAAACCTCGGTTGGATGGCGTGTTGAGCCGAGCATGGGCTTCATCGTCGACATTACGGCGGTCAGCTGAAGGAGGTACCATGAATGTCCGATGATCCTCCATTCGCAAAAGGTGACCTCAACGGGGTCATGGCAGCCCACCAGCACGTCGCAGACTGGGTTCGTGATTTTGAGGCTCGCTACGGCTCTCGTCCGATCTACTATGGCGAACTTGACAGGGATGCCAAAAAAGAACGTCCCCTTAACCTCATTTACCTTGCCAAAGAACCTATTTTCATTCACATTTACGAACCTCCTGCCGATGAAGAGGGTGGGGGCCAAATTTTGTGGTTTGGTCTTGAGCCTCAACTCACAGAAGAGGAAGAAAACATTCGTAGAGAATTAACTGAAACCCTCCTCCAAGAAGCGCCAGCTGCTCCCTCATTTACAACTGATAATGAGTTTGAAAACATCCTCCGTCAGATGGTTGCTCGTTACACCGTTCTCGATACAGAAATTGGTGTCGCACCTCGGCGCCAAGGGCGTCTTTGGGAAATGCTGGGGCTAGAAGATCGGCGCCTGGTTGTCAATCAAGAGCAACGCACACGCTTGGAGTACATCGTGATTCGTGACCTCATTCGAAACGGACCGCTTGAACCCCTTCTTTCTGATGAGATGCTGGAAGATATTCACTCAATTGGCCTGAAACACGTCCACATGGATCACAAAGTGTTTGGCATGGTCACATCCAACATTCGCTTTAGGGACCGAGAAATTCTTTCCCGTTTCCTCAGAGCAATGTCTGAGCGTATTGGGCGTCCTGTTTCGGACAACAAACCAATCATTGATGGCGCATTGCTCGATGGCTCTCGTATCAACATCATTTTCTCCGATGACGTGTCCATGTTAGGACCATCATTCACGATTCGTAAGTTTGCTGAAGAAACAATTTCCATCACACAACTCATTGCTTGGGGCACCATTTCTTCCCAGGTCGCAGCCTACATCTGGATTTGCCTTGAATACGGTATGTCGGTTCTTGTGTCCGGGGAAACTGCATCTGGTAAAACCACAACCCTCAACGCTATTCTCCCTTTTATTGACCACAATGTCAAGATTTACTCGGCAGAAGACACGCCTGAAGTCAAGGTGCGCCACAAGATTTGGCAGCGCCTCGTGACCCGTTCATCAAAGAACGAAGAATCCCGCGTGGAAATGTTCGATTTGCTCAAGGCAGCACTGCGTAGCCGACCACGGTACATCATCATTGGTGAAATTCGTGGTGTTGAAGGAGCGACAGCGTTCCAGGCAATGCAGACGGGCCACCCGGTCATTGCGACGTTCCACGCATCGTCAATTGTGAAGATGATTCAACGGTTTACCGGTGACCCAATCAATGTTCCAATCCGTTTCTTCGATAACTTAAATTTCGCTATTTTCCAAGAGGTCGTCGAAGCACCTGGGGGAGGAATCGCCCGTCGTGTTACAGGGATTGACGAAGTGATTGGATACAACAAACACAGTGACGGTGTGTTGACCCGTGGTATGTTCGAATGGGATCCTGTGAAGGACAAACACTACTTCCGCGGAATGTTTCAGAGCCATTTGCTTGAAAACAAAATTGCTGCAATGGCAGGTTTTGCAAATAAGCGTGATATTTACGATGAAATGCTCAAGAGGGCAGAAGCGCTCCAGAGAATGGTTGATCGAGACCTTACCCATTACGATGACGTGTTTGATTTGCTTGGAATCTATTACAACAGCGGCTGGGAACACTTCGACCGTGCCGTCGATTCATGGAAGGGCATCAATCACGAGTGAGGGATGATGGATGCAGCGAATGTCGATGTGGCAAATCGCTTTACGGCGTCTTGAAATGCCCATTTTGAATTTCCTTGCATACTTTGTAGGTGGTGCGGCTTTTGCAGGTTTGTTCTCCGCAGTTGTCATCATTCTCCTCACGGGTGGTATTTCGGAAGGGGCCTTGTTTTCCGGCTTCGCAGGGATCTTCCTTCTTTTGTTGCTTCCCACTCTTGCAGGTGGTGCAGCAATTGCTTTTCCCCTTCTCGATGTTCAACGCTCAGCAGCGTTGATTGAGAAAGAAATGCACATGTTCATCACTCGAATGGGCATTCTCTCCTTGGGTGAAGTGGGTGCCCAGTCTATTTTCGACATCCTCAAACAAATGAGGGATTATGGCGAGTTGGCCAGTGAAGTTCAGCGAATTGAAACCCTTGTTGACAAGTGGCACACGTCGCTTCCAGAAGCTTCACGAATCGTTGCCCAACAAAGTCCGTCTCCATTGTGGGCTGATTTCCTCGACAGAATGGCGTTTTCCATTGAAGCAGGCCAACCAATCGATGAGTTCATGCGTTCCGAACAGGAAACAATTGCAGAACAGTACACGACTTTGTACGACACGCGTCTTGAATCTGTAGACACCATGAAGGAAATCTATGTGTCTCTTGTTTCTGCTGGATTGTTTGGCCTTGTGATCGCTGGAATTCACTTGGTGCTGTTCGAAGTTGGATCTGCAGGTGATCTTCCAATCGAAGTGGCGAGTCGTCTGCGGTTCCTTTTGTTAGCGGGTTTGTTGTTTACAGTAATCCAAGTTGGAGGAGTTTATGCGTTCAATTCGACCATCCCAGAAGACCCGACCTTCGCACGCGACGAAATGGACACTCCGTTTCGAATTAATTTTCTCAGGGCCCTCATTGGTGCCTCGCTCCTTTCGATTCTTCTCCTCGCCACCACCGTAATTATCATCCTAGCTTCTTGGCAAGAGGTCAGCAGCCAATGGGATCGGTACGGCTTACTTCTTTTTGCTGCCCCACTTTCCCCTATGCTTATTCCAGCATTTATGGTTGGCCGAGAAGAAAGTGCTGTTCTGCGCCGAGATGAAACTTATCCAGATTTTATCCGTGCTCTTGGAGGCACTGCACAAGCGCGTTCTGCCGAGCCTTCGGCCACCATCAAAGCCCTTCGTGGCATTGACTTTGGTGTCCTCGATGATTCCATCGACCGCTTGGAAAAGCGACTCTCGACCCGGATTAACTCGGATCGTGCTTGGGATTATTTTACCGCAGACACAAACTCTGCAGTCATTTCTCGATACACACGAATTTACATCGAAGGGTCACAATCGTCTGGCCAACCAGCAGGAACCGCAGAGATGGTTTCTCGTTCCGTAGGAAACTTACTTTCCCTACGCCGGCGCCGTGCACTGTCTGCCAACACAATGCGCGGCGTGGCGCTTGGTTTACTGATTGCAACGGTAACCAGCCTCAACGTGACCATTGCCATTGTCTTGAAACTAGGAGATTCAATTGCAGGTGTTGCAGAAGGATTCGTTGATACCGATGTCTCAGCCCTCTCTCGCTTTGGCTCAGATCTGGCTTTACCAATTATGGAAGATGCATCCGCAGTCGGGGAGAACATTCGCATGTTCAAGATTATCGTGTCGATTTTGGTGTTGTTCCAAGTAGCAGCAGTTTCATTGATCTCAAACCGGTTACGTGGTGGTGGAAAAATCACGGCCCTTGGACAAGCCATTCAATTGCTTTGGGTTGCTGGAATCACCTCATTCCTGACTTCTGTGGTCCTTGAAAGTGCTTCAGGAATCTTTGGAGTTTGATGTTCTTCAAGCGAAGGACAATAACATGAATCACGATGCCTAAGCATGCAAGCCATACCTCCTCCGCCCGGAACCGCCGCTCAAACCGCTCCTCCACCTGTGTCGCCGTATCAACCGCCACAAGGCTTCGACAAGGCCAAAATTTCCTATTCCTTTGAGCGCTGGTTGATGATTGGAATCATCCTTATTCTCGCTGCAACTCTATTTTCAGAGGTCGTCACCATGTGGGGCCCTCCTGATGCACTGGGTGATGAAGCAACGTTGGAAGACATTTCGGAATACCTCTCAGATGTGGATGGATACAACGACCTCGACCGAGTGGTCACTTCCATCGGTACAATGCTCCAAACGATTGGCTTGGGTCTGATTGGCTATGCTTTGCTTCGAGAGGCTCATTCTGGCACTCATGAGCACACCGCATTGAGGGTGACCTCGATGATTTTGGGAATTCTTGTTGTGACCAACCTTGCAGCACGAAGCCTCAACCTGGTCTGATTATCGTTTTGCTTCCTGAGCAATTCGCTTTTTTGTTGCCGTCCACGAACAGATCGGACATTGCGTCAGATCATGGTTGCGGGCGGGGCAATACTCACGCCCGAAGAAAATAATTTGCAAGTGTAGTTTGTTCCACAACGCTTTGGGGAATATCGCTTTCAAATCACGCTCTGTTCGTTCAACTGTCGTTCCGTTCGATAGCCCCCATCTTGCAGCTAATCGGTGGATGTGGGTGTCAATCGGGAAGGCTGGTATGCCAAAGGCCTGTGCAAGCACAACACCTGCGGTCTTGTGGCCAACACCGGGCAATGCCTCGAGCGCTTCAAATGAGTCAGGAATCACTCCGTCGTGGCGTTCAACGAGCAATTCAGAGAGTCGACGGATGTTTTTCGCCTTGGTCGGTGCCAAGCCCACTTGGCGTATGTCTTCGAGAATTGTTTGAACGGGGAGTTTGGCCATCTGTTCTGGAGTGTTGGCTTTTGCGAACAATGCGGGGGTCACCTCATTGACTTTGAGGTCGGTCGTTTGTGCACTCATCAAAACGGCCACAAGCAATTCAAAGGTGTTGGTGTGGTCAAGAGGGACCGGCGTTTCAGGGTACAGTTCCTCAAGCATTGCCACAATACGGATGGCCTTGTCAGCGCGTTTCATGAGCGTTGCCTCCTGTTTGTGAGCAGGACATCGGGTACTTTGTAGGTGTAGGTTGATGCTTCAGCGTGACAAATGATGAGATGACTGGTAGGATGAAACTCAAATTCTTCGAACTTCGATTGCAAACCATGAAGCGGCATGGATGCGTTGACCAATCCATTTGAATGGATCGAAAAACCAGTTTGTACGTGATGTGAATGGCTGTGAAAGGAAAGCAGTTCCTTATCCGCATTCACAACTCCAAGCCCGTCAAAAAATTCAGTGAACGTTTTTGCGAGGTTGGTCCATTGGGCTCGTGCGATGCGTTCTGCCATCACACCGCCTCACTTTGCTTCCATCTTCACCGAGTAGGCTTCTCCGGTTGCCCAGCCAAAGATCAATCCTGATGTCACGGAGAGAAGGGGAATGCCGTTGCAAATCAGAGATTCAATGGGTTCGCTGGTCGGTTGCCCTGCGATGTACCAGACTAAGAAACCCAGCAAGAGGCCAGGAAGCAGCATTGTTGCGCCCATAATCAGGGTGCGTAAGAGTCGCATGATGGGAGGAATAGGCGGCGAGTCAAGAAGGTGTGCATTCAAGCGGTTGGTTAAATCATGGCTGACAACTGCTCCGCAGTCAGGGTATTGAGCACATCATTGGCTTCTAACCAACCCTTGCGGGCAGCCATCACGCCGTAACTGATGTCGGCAAGGCCGCGCAGTGAATGGGCGTCTGGGTTGATGATCACCGGTACACCAAGCCCCTTCGCATGCTTGCACAACCGCCAATCAAGATCCAATCGGTAGGGGCTAGCGTTCAATTCGACCGCCTTCAAACGCCCCTCATCGTTGTGTTCTGCCATGTGCTCCAACACGGCGAAAAGATCAACCTCATAGCCGTCTCTTCCCTGAAGAATTCTCCCAGTAGGATGGCCAAGAACCGTTGTTGCAGGGTGGTCAATGCAGCGAATCAATTCTTCAGTGTTTTCAATTTCATCCCGCGCTCGCCATTTTGAGATGGCATGAACCGAGGCCACCGTGTAATCCAAAGTTCCCAAAACATCGTCAGGGTGATCCAGTTTGCCTCCGGGTAGAATGTCTGATTCAACACCGTGGAACAGGCGGAAATCGACGCCTTCATCGGCCCATGCAGCATTGTATTGCTTGATCGTTTCACCTTGGGCGAGAAGGTCCTCAGCGCTGGCGCCATTGGCCACTTGTAATGTAGGGGAATGGTCAGCAATTCCCAACCAGTTCCATCCCATTTTACGAGCAGTTTCAGCCATCTGTTCCAGACTTGCCTCGCCGTCAGAAAGGGTTGTGTGGTTGTGCCACGCTCCTCGGATTTCACTGGTTTCGAGCAAATGAGGCAGTGCACTTTGTTCTGCGGCCAGGATCTCTCCAGTGTCTTCTCTCAATTCCGGAGTGACCCATTCGAGCTCAAGGTGACGGTAAATGGATTGCTCATCGATGGCGTCTAAGGAAAATTCTGCAGCGGCCATGCCCTTGAGTTCACCTGCTTTTGCCTCAGGAATCAATCCAAACTCATTGAGCCGCAAGCCTCGGTCGATGGCCCTTTGTCGCATGGCAATGTTATGCTCCTTACTTCCGGTAAAGTATGCGAGCGTGAATGGGAAGACTTGCGGTGTGACCAATCGCACTTGAGCGTCAATGGTGCCCCCGCTTTCCAATTGTTCATAATCGTCGCCACCAATAGCATCCAATACATTCGGGTCGATGTGGCCGACAGTGAAGCCTTCTTCAAAGACCGATGTGTCGAGAATGATACTGATTTTGGAATCGCCAGCGCCTTTGACATCAGCGATTCCAGGAAGGCTGAGGATTGCGCTAGCGACCGCTTCATGATGTTCTGGTTCGACCGCTACGACCAAATCCAAATCTCCGATTGTTTCCTTTCTTCGTCTTGCGCTCCCTGCCAGTTGTGCTTTAATCACCCCGTCAATTTGAGCCACACGCGTTTCAAACGCCTCCCCATACATCAGGCCAACGTCCAACCTTCGCCGTGCTCTAAAGCGGGCTAAAAGTTCAATTCCATCCAACATTCGTGCTTGTGATTTCGCTCCAAATCCCTTCATTGGAGCGATTTTACCAGCTTCAGCAGCCTCTTTGAGCGATGCAACTGAGTCGACGCCAAGTTCTTGATTCATCAATTTGATGCGTTTTGGGCCGAGGCCAGGAATGCCAAGCATCTCAATCATCCCTTCTGGTGTTGAAGCGTGGAGTTCAATCCAATCAGATGGCCACCGGCCTTCTGCAATCACTTGTGTGAGGGCTGAGCCGAGTCCTTTGCCAATACCCTTCATTTCCAATAAACGACCAGTGGCGACAAGTTCTCCTAAATCCTCGGTCAATGAGCCGAGCATCCTGCTGGCGTTTTGGTAAGATCGAACACGGAACACATTCGCTCCTTGAAGTTCCAAAAGCACTGCCACTTGATGCAATGCTTTAGCGACCTGATTTCGTGAAAAATACGGCGGCCCATTCGGCCTCGCCTTAGGAAGAGAAAATCCGCCACCTGCCATGATTTAACTGGGGCGCTGACCCTTGTCAAACATTCCCCTCCAAAGGTTTCCTTTGTCTGCACATTGAAGAACTCCGGCCCCTGCCCTAAACCATGGTCGAACCAACAACCATCGAGCATTTGGCAGAGGGTTTGTGCGGTTTTTCAGCCGTTTTGTTCACCTTCATTGCCACTTTTTCCCGCTCTCCAACCGTGGAACGTTTGGTGCAAAATCTGATTGCTGGGAGTTTGATTGCCGCTGCAGCCGTACTGTGGTGGCTGTCTCTTTCGGGAGGCGAATTATGGGGTTCCAACTACCTACCTAAGCCACTGTCGTTGGTTTGCATTGTCATCGCTATTTCCGCCCGTATGAACATCAAAGGCGAGAACGTATCGTTCGGGGCGAATCCACACACCATCGGGAAGGAAGACAAAGAAGAATGATCAAACAATCTCGCCTTTGGGTTGTGGACCCTCTTCATCGCTTGTGCTGTTTTCAAGGGATTCTTTTGCCATTTTCTGGTCAATGAAGGTCCGCATGTATTCAGGAAGTTCGCCGTTGACGAAGATGACATCATTGATGGCCTCGAGTTTTTTCAGTGAATAGTAAATCTGCATCGCCGTCATTGGGGTTGAAGAGCATCCATTGCAGCCTCCATCAAGCGAGAGCATAATGTTGCCATCGCTTGTATCGAGGACGGTTACCACTCCATCATGCTCATCAAGGATTTCTTGAACAGGTCCAATCTCGGCAAGCACCTCCTCGGCTGTCATGGTCATGCCACCCCCTCAGGTTTCTCCTCTTTCAACGATTGCTTCGTTCGCATGAGGGGGTGAGTGCTTTCGGCGATTCAGAAAACGGGCCAAAAAGGGCAATAGTACGGGTTTTACAAGGCGAACCACTTATGAGGGGTTCTTTGGTCGCCGAGGCACAGGTGTTCTGTTATGATGGATAATATACCGATGATTGCCGCAGGTGCAGGTCTATTTGGACTTGCGATTGCGTTTATGCTGTATCAACAAGTGAACAAAGTGAAAATTGACAACGATAAGGTTGCCAACATCACAGAAGAAATTCAAAAAGGTGCCATGGCGTTCCTTTTCGCAGAATACAGAGTTCTTGCCATTTTCGTGGTCGTTGTTGGAATTGCACTTACGCAACTCAATGACATGAGCACCGCTCTTGCCTTCTTCGGAGGTGCACTTGCATCTGTTGCTGCTGGGTTCTCCGGAATGCGTGCTGCAACATCGGCCAACGGTCGAACAACCATGGCCGCTAAGAACGACGGCAAGGCAGGGGCACTTTCAGTCTCTTACAACGGAGGAGCCGTCATGGGTCTTTCAGTTGGTGGCCTCGGACTTCTCGGTATCTCTCTTGTTGCATATTGGCTGGGAGCTGGCAATGCCGACCCTGACCTTTCCGCAGCTGCAGGATTCGGTATGGGTGCCTCATCCATTGCTCTCTTCGCTCGTGTGGGTGGCGGAATTTACACCAAGGCTGCTGACGTTGGCGCAGATTTGGTCGGTAAAGTCGAAGCAGGTATTCCTGAAGACGACCCTCGCAACCCTGGTGTGATCGCAGACAACGTTGGCGACAACGTTGGTGACGTCGCTGGAATGGGTGCTGACATCTTCGAATCCTTTGTCGGTTCAATCATCGCAGCTATGATCATCGCAAGTTCCGAGGACTTTGCCGGTGCTTCCGACTACATCATGATGCCAATCATGCTTGGCCTGATTGGATACGTCGCATCGATCATTGGTGTGTTCTCAATGTTCGTACTCAAGAACGGCAGTGACGCAGCAGCAGCCCTTCGTAACACGACCTTCATCGCAGCCCTTCTCTTCTGGATCGGCGGATACCTTTCGCTCGAAAGCGGTTCAATCGCCGGCTTTGAGTATTCAGGACTTGGCTTAATTGATGTGAGTTCTGGTGTCATGCATTCGGTTGTTTTGGGCAGTGTTGTCGGAATCGCAATCGGCCTCATTACTGAATACTACACTGGAATCGAACCTGTCTTTGGAATCAAAACCAAAGCCATCCCTCACATCGGTGAAATGTCCAAGACTGGACCTGCAACCAACGCCATTGCCGGACTTTCGGTCGGTATGATGTCAACCTTCATCCCAATCATTCTCATTGCTGCTGGTATCTTTGGAGCAAACCACTTCGGTGGAGATGATTTCGGCCTCTATTGCATCGCAATGGCTGCAATGGGCATGCTTGCTACAGTCGGTGTGACCATGACCGTTGATGCTTACGGGCCAGTTGCTGACAACGCAGGTGGAATTGCTGAGATGAGCGGACTTGGTTCTGATGTTCGAGCAATCACCGATGAACTCGATTCAATTGGAAACACAACTGCAGCAGTCGGAAAAGGATTCGCAATTGGATCTGCTGCATTGACCGCACTGGCACTCTTTGCAGCTTACACTGCAGCAGTCGGCCCAGCCAATCTTGACTTGACACTGACGAACCCAATGGTCGTTATCGGCCTCCTTATTGGCGGTGGTCTACCGTTCGTTGTCGCTGCTATGACCATGACTTCGGTCGGCAAGGCAGCAGGCGACATGGTTGTTGAAATCCGACGCCAATTTGCCATCATGCGAGAAAGTTTGTCCAAGGACTCTTCCTTCGAAGGCGACATCGAAGACGCCACAACATGGCCTGAAAAGGTCGTTGCAGGAGACATGACGTATCCCGACTCACAAACATGTGTCGATATCTCAACCAAGGCTGCTCTGCGAGAAATGGTCGGCCCAGGTGTTGTCGCTGTCCTCGCACCGGTCATCGTTGGCCTAGCGCTTGGCGCAGATGCTCTTGGTGGACTTCTTGCAGGTTCCCTGGTCACTGGTGTCCTCATGGCTCTGTTCATGGCAAACGCCGGTGGCGCTTGGGACAACGCAAAGAAAGCAATTGAGCAAGGTCACATTGAAGGCGCAAAGAAGGGCGATGATGCTCACGAAGCAGCCGTCATTGGTGACACGATCGGAGACCCATTCAAGGACACCTCAGGTCCATCACTCAACATTCTCATCAAGTTGATGTCTATTGTTGCCGTTGTATTGGCCGGCACCGGGCAACTTGTTTGAGGCGCTTTAGAGCGTTAGGCTCATGAAGGCCTCATGGTAGGCCTCACCATGAAGGGACGGACCCGTGCACTTGCGCTCGTGCTTCTGTTTGTGTGTTCAACCACGCTTGCAGGCTGCACTGATGGTGCGACAGAAGGCTCTTCAGCAGACACCACGACTGAAGAGCAGAAACTCCTACCGGAGTGGCAGGTTGGCGACCAGTGGCTTTACACCTTCATTACGCCACAATTTGGCGAGGACAGCGCACGGCTCGTCGTGGCGGAAATCGATGAAGATGAAGGAGTCTACAACGTTGGAATTTCATCGAGAACAGAAGCTCAACGACACGCAGTGATCAACCATAATCCGTTCCTTGGGCGAATGACGATTGATGGGCTTTCTGTTTATGAGAACGGGGAGCCTCAATCGGTGTTTTCTTTCCCTTGGGCTGTTGGAGACAGTTGGACTTTTACCCTCTTCGGACAGGAATGGAGTGCTTCTACAGACTCCATAAACAACGGTAATGCTCGTGTATCTGCAACTTCCGCAGAAGGGCATGAACTCTCCTACACCTTCAGTGGTAGTAAGGAATTTATGGAATCTTTTGTTTGGCGTGATGGCGACGGAGTTCGTCAATTGCGAATGGATTTGAATGCTGCTCGAAGCGGCTACTCCGGCGATGTTTTCTTTTACCGAGCAGGAGATTTACTCGACAGTCTCTATGAAGAAAACGATCAAGAACTCTACGATACATTCCTCGACGAAGGGCATTCCTCTGAAGGAGATTGGAACACACTTGTTTGGTATTTGGATGTGGAAATTAGCCAAGGTGGCTCAGGTTCACTTTCTATGAAAGACCATGCAGGAGCTTCTCCACTCACGAGAGCATGGGGTTCAGGGGCAACTGAGCCAGGTACTATTGGCACTATTCCGTCAAACACGGGAGAATATTCACTCACTGTAACCGTACGTGGTCCGGGCTCCTTTGTTCACCTGCGTGTTGCTGGTGCACTTGTCTTCCAGTGGACCCTTTGAGGTGATGCATTGCCCACGCTCATTATGATGCACGGCATGACTGGCAATGCTGCAATGATGCGACCCTTTGCCGAAAAAATCCTCCCTGAAGGTTGGACGTTAATTGTCCCAGAAGCGAGGTACATGCACCCCCGCCGAGGTCGAACTTGGTGGCGCTATGAGGATGAAGACGCAGACGCAACTCGGCGGATGAACCTCTCGAGACGGGAATTAATCGATGTGGATTCAAGCCTGTCGCAACTAGAGCAATTGATTGCTGAACACGCACCAATGGGTCCTCTCGTCGTGGGAGGTTTCTCCCAAGGTGGGGCGATGGCTCAAGAAATGCTCCAACTGCCCATGGCGGACCGAATCATTGGCGTGATCGCCATTGGAACGCGGTTGGTACGAGGCATGGAACTTGGCCTTCGCTTGGCAGAACTCGACCCTAAACATCTGTTCTGGATGCATGGGGAACGCGACGTCCGAGTTTCGATTCAGGACGGATGGGCGGTCGCACACACCTTCGAGGCCGCAGGGTGGGCGCTTGAACTCATAGAGCACCCCAAAGGTCACATGATTCCGATGGAGCACCACGATGCTCTCAAAGAGTGGTTAGTTGCCCTTAGACAAGTAGGATTGTAGTTCTGTAAATCCACCGATGAACATCGGTTGTTCCGTTCGAATATCAAGCACAACGGGAACCGTTCGGTGTCCAGTCGCCGCAACAACTTCGCTTCTCTGTGCATCTCCAGCGTCGAAATTCAACTCTGTATAGGTCAAGCCTTTTCCGTCCAGCAACCGCTTTGCTGCAGTGCAATAACCACAGAAATTACCCGTGTACAAGAGAAATTGTGTACCTGCGTTTGCCGCATCATTGAGGACGGATTCTTCGCTCATGACTCCGGGGGGGCGCAGCACCTACTTGAACTCCTTGAGGGTTATTTCAGTGCCTCAATGATGGCTTTGCGTACCTTTTCTTCGTGCTCAGGGATGCCTCGAATAATGCTCACATTTACGCCAGCTTTGGTGGCGATGCTGGCGAGAATCTCTGATGTGAGGCTCCCCATGCCGTGTTCATCAATGAACGTGGCACTGGTCGGGGATTGGGCCACACGACGTGTCCCAGCATAACCGGCTCCGTCAGTGACCAAAACAACACGGTCCACCGATCCTTGTTGGACATGATTCATTGCTTTGCACATCGGGGCAATGGTCCCTCCAAGGCGTTCGAGTGGTTCATTGGCTTGATTGTCAAAGGTACAGATGAGGACTCGACTTCCGCCTCCCCCATCCTTGATGATGGTCCAACCCTCGTTTTGCAGCCAATCAAGGTCCAAGTCGGGATTGCCAAAGAATCGCACCCCTCGCATAACACTTCGTCGATGATTATGGCATGAAGTTCTTTGCATCCGAGTTGACGACCCCGTCAATACATCTAAGTGGAAGCAGAGAGAAAAGAACACATAGAGAATTTGGTGATTCCATGGCAGGACGGAAGGATAAAAAGACCACTCTCCCACCTTTCTTCATGGATGGGGAGGCGACGCGCAAAAAGTTAGCCGTTTTTTGCACCCTTGCCTTGTTTATTTTCAGCTCTGTTTCCGTCGCACTCCAGCCAGCATCCTTCGAATTAGAAGACCCATTCGCCCTTCTCGAAACCGGGGCTAGGAGCGATTCTGATGGTGACAATGTCTCTGACGGAGACGATGGATGTCCCAACGGCGCTACAGGTTGGAATTCAACCTCTGTTACCGATCACGATTCTGATGGGTGCCGTGATTCCGATGAGGATGGTGATGATGACAATGATGGCGTTTTGGATAATGATGATACATGCGCTAAAGGTGTTCTTGGTTGGACCTCTTCAACTTCGACAGACCACGATGGTGATGGGTGCAGGGACAACACTCCCGAAGACTCAGATGACGATAACGATTCAATTCCCGATGGATCGGATGATTGTCCTACCGGTGAGGTCGGCTGGACCCCTTCCTCATCGACCGACTACGATTCCGATGGATGTTTGGATTCCGCTCCAGAGGACATCGATGACGACAACGACACCCGTCCAGATCCTTTTGACGATTGCCCGACGGGTGACTTGAATTGGGTTTCTACTCCTGCCACAGACCATGATAATGATGGCTGCCAAGATGCTGTTGAGGATGACGATGACGATAACGACGGCGTCGATGACGGCGACGATGATTGCACCCCTGGAGACCTTGGCTGGATCTCAAATGGGGGCACAGACTACGACACTGATGGCTGTCAAGATGCTGTTGAAGACACGGATGACGACAACGACAGTGTCCCTGACTCCACAGACGATTGCCAAACAGGCGACATGGGTTGGTCACCCTCACTCGGCACCGATTACGATTCAGATGGTTGCCAAGACAGCAATGAAGACAACGATGATGACAACGATAATGTCGAGGATTCTGAAGATGATTGCGCCACTGGAAACCTAGGTTGGACTTCAACACCGGGAACAGATAACGACGATGATGGCTGTGAAGACGCTTCTTCAGAAGACACGGATGACGACAACGATGGCATCTCCGACGGGAGCGACAACTGCCCAACCGGTGACGTTGGGTGGTCCCCAAGTGCATCAACAGATTACGATTCAGATGGTTGCCAAGACAGCGGAGAAGACAATGACGACGACAACGATGGTGTCATCGACAGTAATGACAACTGTCCAACAGGCGACCTTGGATGGACTTCAGCGCCTACGAACGACTACGACAGCGATGGTTGCCAAGATGGCAGCGAAGACGATGATCGAGACAACGACGGTATCCTTGATGGCTCAGATGACTGCCCTGAGGGCGACCTCAACTGGGTCTCGTCTGGGACAACAGACAACGACGGCGATGGTTGTCAAGACAGCGGTGAAGACGGAGACGACGACAATGATGGAATCGCTGACGGAAGCGATCAATGCCCAGCGGGTGACGTTGGCTGGACGCCCTCCTCATCAACCGACCATGACAGCGATGGTTGCCGGGATGCAGGCGAAGACACGGATGATGACAATGACGGCGTTGCCGATGCTTCTGACCTGTGTGAGAAGGGCTTGCTCGGCTGGACCTCCACCCCTGCTACTGACAACGATGGGGATGGCTGTGAAGATACATCTGAGGATTCCGATGACGATAACGATGGGGACTCTGACAGCAGCGACAATTGCCCACTCGATTCAAATTCTGATCAAAGCAACTACGACTTCGACGCTCTTGGCGATGTCTGCGACCCTGATGATGACAACGATGGCATTGACGACGTAGATGATGCTTGCTCACAAGGAAACCAACCTTGGACTTCTTCCTCCTCGAACGATCACGACTCCGATGGGTGTCATGATACGATCGAAGACAGCGACGATGATAACGATGGCGTCAACGATGGTTCAGATTCTTGCCCCATAGGCCAAATTGGCTGGGTCTCCAATGCAGGCTCTGACAACGACGGTGATGGGTGTAAGGATAACACGGGCGAAGATGATGATGACGACAATGACGGCATTACCGATGCCAATGACGATTGTCCACGTGGCGATGTAGGTTGGTCCCCGAGTGGAACCACAGACTATGATTCAGACGGTTGTCAAGACAGTGGGGAGGACGGCGACGATGATAATGACGGCGTCACCGATGGCAACGATGCATGTCCAAAAGGCAACCTTGGTTGGACCTCGACATCGGCAACAGATTCTGATGGCGACGGGTGTCAAGATTCAACCAACGAAGATAATGATGATGACAATGATGGCGTCAACGATGGAACGGATAATTGCCCCTTTGCTGCGAACCCAACTCAAACCGATTATGACGGGGACGGCATGGGCGATGCATGCGATTCAGATGATGACGGCGACGGCATCAACGACTGGAACGATAACTGCCCTAGAAACCCCTTTGAGAAGAATTGGGCCTCTTCCGTTGCCAACGACCACGATGGCGACGGTTGCAAGGATTCAACCGGTGAAGATACGGACGATGACAATGACGGGATTTCCGATGCGCTTGATGATTGCACTCCCGGTGATATCGGTTGGGTTTCAACCGGCTTAACCGATTATGACAGCGATGGTTGTCAAGATGCTTTGGAAGATACGGATGATGACAATGACGGTGTCATTGATCTCGATGACAACTGCCCAAAGGGCGAAATGGGTTGGATTCCAACTCTGACCAATGATTACGACTCAGATGGTTGCAGAGACAACACAGAAGATCCCGATGACGACAACGATGGTGTCTTCGATAACGTCGATGTCTGTGTTCGAGGAGACATCGGTTGGGTTTCCTCTGGTGCAACAGATTATGACAGCGACGGTTGTCAAGACTCACAAGAGGATTTAGACGACGACAATGATGGCGTAGCAGACGTGAACGACGATTGCCGCCTTGGTGAGCTTGGCTGGATTTCTAATGCAGCCAATGACTATGATTCGGATGGCTGCAGAGACGCAACTGAAGATACTGATGATGACAATGACCTCATCCTCGACGTCGATGATCAATGCATGCCGGGAGATTTAGGTTGGACGTCCAATTCATCATCTGACAACGATGCAGACGGGTGCAATGATGCGTCTGAAGACGATGATGACGACAACGACGGAGTCCCAGATAATCTCGATGCGTGTCAAGCAGGTGATGTTGGATGGACCTCAGTGTTCACTGGAGATCCAAATGATATCACCGACTGGGACGGCGACGGATGTCGTGATGTCAGCGAAGACCCAGACGATGATAACGACGGGGTCGCTGACTTGAGCGATTTATGTGCCACCTATGGCCATTGGAATTGGTCTTCAGCTAACTTCGGAGATCACGACAGTGATGGTTGCATGGATGACTTCTGGAACAATGGGTTCTTTTCGTTGGAAGAAGACTTGGATGATGACAACGACGGTGTCCCTGACGTTTTAGATACCTGCTCCCTTGGGGACCTCGGTTGGATTGCAGACCTCACCAATGATCACGACAGCGATGGTTGTCGAGATTCCACAGAAGATACTGATGACGATGATGATGGTATCCCTGATGAGGCTGATCAATGTCCGAAGGGTGATATCGGTTGGACCCCTTCTCCTGAAACAGATTATGATTCGGACGGTTGCTTGGATGTTGGCCTTGATGAAGACGATGATAATGATGGCGTCTCAGACACCAACGATCGCTGTGCAAAGGGGCGTCTCGATTGGACTTCAACTGAAACCACTGACCACGATAAAGACGGCTGTCATGATGATTTTGAAGACCTCGATGATGACAATGATTCTATTCTTGATTTGGAAGACAACTGCTCCAAAGGTCGTACTGGATGGATTTCTTCAGTGTTCTTAGATTACGACGGTGACGGTTGTTATGATGTCGGAGAAGACCTCGACGACGACAATGATGGTATCCTTGACGAAGTCGATGCATGTTCGCTTGGCAACCTCAATTGGACATCGACTCCTGAGACTGACTATGACCAAGATGGATGCAAAGACGCCACGGAAGATTACGATGACGACAACGACGACGTAACTGACATTTTTGATGACTGCCAGACAGGTGAAGTCGGGTGGATTTCCAAAAAGGCAACCGATCATGACGAGGATGGATGCAGGGACCTTAACGAAGACGAGGACGATGACAACGACGGCATGAGCGACCTTACCGACATGTGTCCTTTGGGCAGCATCGGCTGGGATTCATCGCCTACGACAGACCGTGACGGCGATGGCTGTAGGGACATCAGCGAAGACCTTGACGACGATGCGGATGGCATTGAAGATGGCTATGATGATTGCCCGATAGGCGATACTGGTTGGTTGTCCTCAACATCAAATGACTACGACAGCGACGGTTGTCAAGACAGCCTTGAAGACCTTGACGACGATAATGATGGGGTCCTCGATGTCGATGATAAATGCCCTACTGGTGATCTCAATTGGGTTTCGAACTTCCTCACTGATTTTGACATCGATGGGTGCCAAGACAGCGTCGAAGACCTTGACGATGATAACGACCTTGTCCCTGATTCGGTTGATTTCTGTCTTGAAGGTGATTTGAATTGGGAGTCGAACATGGCTACAGACCACGACTCCGATGGCTGTCAGGACTTAACCGAAGACACTGATGATGATAATGACGGTGTTGAAGACCCCCTTGACAATTGCCCACTCGGGGAAATGAAATGGATTTCAGACCCTGTGCTCGACTACGATAGCGATGGTTGCCGCGACGCCACCGAAGATCTCGATGACGACAATGATGGCGTCACTGATCTGGATGATTCGTGTCAAAAAGGCGACTTGGATTGGCAATCTTACAACGTCACCGACTCTGATGCAGACGGGTGCCAGGACTTGACAGAAGATTTGGATTACGAGACGCCAGAAGCGGAAGAAAGCGGCATCGAATGCAACCCCTTTGTCACCACATGCAACGAAACTGCATCCGATGAAATTGAACCTCAAGCAACGGACGAGGAGGGTGAGGTGCAGAGCTTGATCCTTGGATTGTTAGCCATGGCCCTTGTGCCGACCATTCTTGGCGGTTTATTGATTGCTTACAGGATCAGATGGTAGTTCATTTGATACCCCTGTGTTGAAGAAGGACCGGCCACTCGTTCCAGCATGGACAGCGTGACCATCCTCGTGGCTTCATCGGGAAAGAACGTAGCACTTGCCAAGGCGTTCGAGCAACAACTTGCTTCGAAAAGCATTCCATTCAGCACGCTTCATCTTTGTGATTTAGACCTTCCAATGTACACCACTGAGCAAGAAGAAGAGGGGACTGAAATGCCAGGCTTCAAAGCCGCTTCTGACGAGGTCAAAGCTGCAAAGGGGCTCATCGTTTGCGCTCCAGAGTACAACGGTTCGATGCCGCCTGTACTGAACAATTTCATAGCATGGCTTTCGACGAGCACTGAGGATTTCCGTGAACACTTCAACGGGAAGTTCGTCGCCTTAGCCACCCACAGTGGTGGTGGAGGGCACAACTTGATGACCTCGATGCGCATTCAATTTTCTCACCTTGGAGCGAATGTTCTGGGCCGAGTGGCGGTCGTCAATTCTAGCAAGCCCATCAACCTCAAAACCATTGAAGCACTTGTCGACGGGGTGATTGCATGAAGCGAAGATCATTGAAAACCACAGTTCCAACTCACACTGTTCTCGAAGGAGGGGGTTTCCCTGTCCGCCGCCCGGCCGCAATGGGCTCGCTGATGAGCCCATTTCTGCTCTTGGATGAGATGGGTCCTGTTCATTGGGATCCATATTCGGCAATCGGTGCACCAGATCACCCTCATCGCGGTTTTGAAACGGTCACCTACATGCTTCAAGGTGCGATGCAACATCGTGACAGTGCGGGTAACAAAGGCGATTTAAATCCAGGAGATGTTCAGTGGATGACGGCTGGTCGTGGTATTATTCATTCCGAATTGCCTCAGGACGAATTCTACAAAACGGGGGGGACCACTCATGGTTTCCAGATATGGGTAAATCTTCCAGCGAAGGACAAAATGATGGCACCCCGGTACCAAGACATTCCAGCCAAAGACATTCCAAGTGTACGCTCCGAAGATGGCAGTGTATGGGCGAACGTCATTGCGGGAGAGACCATGGGTGTCAAAGCCGTGATTGACACGGTCATCCCGATCACCTACCTTCACATGAAAATGGATCATGGGTCGTCTCATCTTCAATCCATCAAATCAGGACTCAACGGGATGATTTACGTTTTTGGCGGGACGGTCCACTTGGACGGTCGTGCAGTTCAAGACGGACAGTTAGCACTGATGACGGATGGCGACGAGGTGCTGTTTGAAGCACGAGACGGCGATGCAGAATTTTTGATTCTAGCAGGACCTGAACTCGGCGAGCCAATCGCACGGTACGGTCCATTTGTCATGAACACCCGTGAAGAAATTCATCAAGCGGTGACGGATTATCAAAATGGCACGCTTGCCTGACTGGTGGCGGACGAATTCTTGGCTGAGAAAATATTTCCAAAGAGGCAACTCAGAGCCTATTTTTTGGCAAAGTGCTCGTGCCGGGATTCGAACCCGGGTCGGCGGGATGAAAACCCACTATGATGGACCTAGCTACACCACACGAGCGACAGCCAAGCCACCGACCACCCCTTGATAATGATTCGCTCGCATGCGCACGCCGCTTTGCCCCTCTTAGAGCAGCAGTCAGGCTTGTGGCTTGCTTTCAACATTCAAGTTATTCCACCAGCGTAGGCTGATGAAGGCCACACATCCAAGAACAATGAGAAGGACTCCGAGAAGAATTTCATTGTCCAAGAACCACATCAAGGCATCATAGGCTTGGCTGCCATAGACGCCGATCAAAACCGCTTCAAGACCAAATCGCAGGCCACGACCTGCCAGCCCGGCGGCAATGAATGGGCGCTTTTCCATCTCACCCATTCCCGCAATCCAACCAAACACCTTGTATGGAATTGGGGAAAATGCGGCGATAAAGATCCCAAATGTACCGTAGCGTTGAGTGAGGGCCTCGATTTTCTCGACATGGGTGCTTGAACCAAATTTTTGGATGAGCGTTCGCCCCCAACGTTGGCCGATCAGGTAGCCAATGAATGATCCAGCGACCGATGAAAGGGTGACGACAAGCCACAACCACACGACGACATTCAGGTTGCCCATTTCATTCAGCAACAGAGGGATGTAAACCACGTCTGGGGGGACAGGTTGAATGATGGCTTCAGTCAGCGAAACCATCGCTAAACTTGCCGGGCCAAAGACATCGAAGGCGTCCACAATTGCCTCCTTCCATGTCATGCTGCCGACTCAATGCACTTCGATATGAAGATGTGGGCGAGCGGTGAGTTCATTGAGTATGTTCTTCGGTCGTACACCACATGCGGGTGCTTGATACGGCGGCTTTGCTTCATTGGCCTGTTGATCAGTTGGCCGATGGCGTATGCGCTTTCAGCCAACAGGCTGAATTGGAACGCGTCAGCCCACAACGCTCCCTCTTGATTGAGAGCCTTGACACCATTCAATGGCGCGATGTCCCACCTGGTTGGTTGGAAGGCGGCAGAGAAGCTGCAGCCGCAAGTGGAGATCTACCACGCCTTTCGGACGTGGATTTGGATGTTCTTTCTCTTGCGCTTGCTCTTGATGCAACCCTTGTCACAGACGATTACCGTCTCCAAAATGTGATGCAGTCAATGAATTTAAACACGCAGTCTGTTGGTACTGCGGGTGCAAAAAAGGTATGGCGTTGGGAATTGCGATGTACGGGGTGCAGGGCCACAACGCCAGTGCCTGCGAATGTTGATCGTTCGAAAAAAGGAACCGTGGCAGAGTGTGACATTTGCGGTTCGCCAATGAACATCAAGCGAGCCAGATGAACTCATTCGTCGGAGGAAAGTGCCTCAAGGGCTTCGACTTTCTTCTCCAGTTGCCCCATCTCCATCCCAGCGGGTTCAATGCCAACAGCCTTGGCTCGCTCGAACAAGCGTTGTTCGGCAGTTCGTCCACCAGCTTCCATGTCTTCAATGGCCTTTGACGGGTCAAGAGCACGAGAGGTATCTGCAAGCCCTTTCTGGAACTCACCTTTGGAACGTCCCAATGCATTGGCCATTTTTGGTAAGCGCTCTGCTCCAAAAAGGACAAAGAAAATCCCGACCAAAATGAACATTTCCAACGGACCCAAGCCACCTATCATGCTGCTTCCTCAAGTCGGGGTGGAGGCCGGTGCTGTTCAAGGCTTCGGCTTCAGTGGCACTCGGGGCGAAGTTCATCCACCAGATACAGGGGGTAAAACCGCAATTTCATCACCGTTTGAGGGATGGATGTCCATAGGGCATCGTTCGTTGTTCAATGCGACCGTGATGCCTTTTGCAATCCAATCTCCAATCTCTAAGTAAACGAGGACGTCTTCGATGCTTGTGTTGCTTCCAATTGGGACCTTGTGGCTCCGAGAACCAAGCACATCAATCAAAGGTCCGAAGACAATGACACGGACAGATCCTTGGCCATCATCGTCCATGTTGATGGGTTCTAAGCGGTAGTTTATCAACGCACTCGGTTGTCCTAGATGCATGAGCACCTCAATGCAAGCCACTGGTGTATGGAAACTCTATGCTTCCGGGACCTCAACCGTTGAAGCGGTTCGGGGCGTCGATGTCACCCTGAAGGTTGGTGAAATGGTGGCGATCATGGGGCCATCGGGGTGCGGCAAAACCACCTTGCTCAATGTGCTGAGTGGGATTGATGTCCCGAGTGCAGGGGAGGTGTTCGTAGATGGCAAACCTCTGTTTGGCGTCAGCGACAATGAAAGAACGACAATGCGTTCCAATTACCTTGGATTTATTTTCCAAGATTTCAATCTCCTACCTGTCCTCTCGGCGGTGGAGAATGTGGAATTGCCCTTACTCCTGCTTGGCGTTGCTGCGAGCGAGGCTCGAAAGCGTGCCATGCAGGCCCTCACGGACGTCGGTTTGGCCGAACGCAGTCAACATCGGCCCGCAGAACTCTCTGGTGGGCAGCAACAGCGGGTTGCCGTTGCTCGTGCAGTGGTGCACCGGCCAGCGGTCATCCTGTGTGATGAACCTACAGGGAACCTTGATTCGAAAACTTCCGAGGAAGTCCTAGCGCTGCTAAAACGAATCAACGAGGAACATCAAACGACATTTCTCATCGTGACTCACGATGCTAGAATTGCCGAACTCTGTGATCGTGTCCTCCAGATGGAAGACGGGTTGATCATCGGTAACCCCATGCAGGCCGAGGAGGAATGAATCTGCTTGTCCCACTGGCTCTCGTTGTGATGATTGTTGCCTTCTTGGCAACCGTTTCAGCGTGGAGCCTTTGGCGCGCCCATTCGACCTCAACCATACGCTTGCTTGCCCTTATCGGTGTACCTGTTGCAGACACAATACTCGCTTTTTTGCTTCTTGATTGGTGGTTGATTGACGGGGCAACTCGGTTGGTGGGAGCCATTTCCTTTGGTGTGATTTCTCTCGTTTTTGTCCAACCACTGTTGATCCCTCAACGGCTCGTAGTCTGGCGTTTGGCTCGTGAAACTGTAATGCGGCGCAAACGCCAAGCAGCCTTGCTCATGCTCGGACTCATCATCGCTTCTGCCATTATCACCTCCTCCTTGGTGGTTGGTGATTCACTGGATGCGACCGTACAATACGAGGTCGAGGGCGCTTGGGGTGAAACAGACATCACCATTGGTGGATTTGATCTCTCAACAGGTGAGCGGGTGACAATAAGTGAGGACGTGAGTTCTTCAATATGGAATCAGTCACAGGCCGACCTCCAACTTTCCAAGACACTTCTCGGCCAACAGAGAGGCCTCATTGCGGGTGTGAGTGTTGAGGGGCAAGAACGATCGCTTCCCAGCATCACCTGGTTGGCTTTTGATGGCTCAATTGACGAAAATGAAGTTTGGCCTGGTATTGGAGGTTCAAACGGGGTCCGGTATGCTGAAATCGCAACCACAAACGCCCCGGAACGCCCACTCATGGTGGTGGTCAATGCTGTGCTGGCGGAGGAACTCAATCTCACAGAGGGTGATTCCATCGAGCTGGGCTGGTATGTCACCGATGACAATCAAAGACAACGGTTGACGTCCAATGCATCTGTTCTGAAGGTGGTAGCAAACACGGGTCAAGGCGCTGCTGCTGGGACTTCTACACCTGCTTTGTTTACCGATCTTAACACCGCTCAACGCTTGCAACAGCTTGAAGGCCGCGTGAATACCCTGCACTATGCCGTTGCAACGAGCCATGAACACGCAGCAGGCATTGAACCGATTGTTGAAGCGCTCGAACTCCATCTCGATGATGCGCTCACCGCTGAATCCATCGGTTTGCAATTTGATGTGGATGGCTCAACGGATACCATCAGCGTTTCGTCCACTTCCGGCCTTGGGCGTCTTGCAGGAACGGATGTGGTGGCTTTGCGAGAAAACACAACCGCTCTGGGCATTGATACAATGATGGAAGTCCTGCAAGTGCCCTTAGTTGACCTTAGCCTAGAAGATGAATCATTGCTGACGCTTGCAAACAAACAGCCGAATGAATTGGCTATTGGTGAGCGTGGGCTGTGGCATTCGAGTCCTTCCGGCTTCGGTGTCCAAATTGATGGATTGGGTGATGCATGGGTTTGGAGGGTCCCCGATGGTGGAACACTGTACGATTTCTCGCTCTCATCTGACGGGCAATTGGGAGGCGCAGTTCACGCAGGAGGTGTGGTGATTGGCTCAGAACAAGATCTCGATGCGGAGGAGTGGGCATCCTACTCCTCTGATGCCTCAATGCGAACCCTTGTTTCTGATTCCTCAGGCTGGTGGGCAATCGAAGCCGATGATGAAGCGCTTCTCCTGCATCATTTTTCTCACGATCTTTCGACGCATGAAGAGCGACTGTTGGCCGTGGATGTTCCATCTAAGATTTTGAACATTGATTTGTTCATTGATGATGGTTTTTACCTTGAAATTGAAGGCTTACTTTCGATTGAAAGGTACGCATCCCAAACGGTCGATCTCAACAGCACGTTCAGCGTCTACAACGGAGACAACTGGCCTTCATTTGTTCCAAGCACTTCGTCAGTGCCTGAACATCAACGCTGCGATGGCAGCGTCTCCGTGAGCGGTTTTTCGCCCATTCAGCACTGGTGCAGTTATGAGGAGGGACTGCTGCGTTGGAACGCACAAGACCAAACCGTTGAATCGATCAGATTGCCAGTGCTCTCTTCTGCGGGTGGCTTTGGAACCATGCCTCAATTGCTGCTTGCCTTTGGCGGACAAGACGCACCGTTCGAGGTTGAAAATTCATCAATGCTGATCAGTCAACGGCTCAATGTTCTGGACCTTCCAGAAGATGAGGCGGACTTTTGGCTCAAGGGATTGATTCCCTATGCCTTTGGTGATGATACGGCATATCGATTGACCAACGCAGGATATTACACCGATATTGATGGATTAGAAGGCCTCTCTGAATTGGACGGAGTGGTTCTTGGATTGGTGAGTTTGACTGATGCAGAACGCCTCGCCTCAGCCGCCGAAAATGAGCGAAATCTCCTTGTTTTGACTTCTCTTGATGGAAACAGTTCCAGCACCGCCATCACGGTTCAGTCCTGGTTTGATGAGCAAGCGACGGGTTCAGACCTTAACCTCAACGTGCAGGCGGTAAAAATCGAGGCAGCGGCAATGGCTGCAGAATCCTCAGGCGTTCTTGCCGCAATGTTCCTTGTGTTTGGTTCGTTCACAATCGCAGCAGGCGTGCTTTTGGTGCTCACCATCGTCCTGATGCTTGCAGAAGCACGAAGAAGTGAATTTGGCACCCTCCGTTCAATTGGATTGTCACAATCTGATGCACGCGCACTTGCCGTGATGGAGGGGGGGCTCGTAGGGAGCGTATCAGCTGCACTTGGTTCGGTTCTTGGACTTGGTTTAGCGTGGTTCATCAGCATTGGATTCCAACAAATGTTCAGTTCAGTTGGATCTGGCCAATTCGTATTCAAATGGACATTGGGTTCCGTCTTTGCTGGATGGGCTTGGGGCTTTTTGCTGGCAATGCTCACCCTATGGTGCACCGCTGTGTGGACGGCACGAACCAATATTGTGGTGGCATTAAGGGGTGGTCGTGAACCCTCTACAGGGGCGGTGTCTTGGCTTCTTGTGTTGATTCAGGTGCTCTTTGCAGGGACGGGTGCGCTTTGCCTCGCGGTCTTGGTGGTTGTCGGTCTCGACAGTTCCTTTGCATACTTCACCTGGGTGTTGTCTGGAGTTTGTTTCTTGATTGCCTTCGTTCCAGCACTGACCCTCGAAGTGCCAACCTTCCTTCGGCAACGCTCCAAAGCATGGGCCAATCTTCATCGCCATGCAGGCAGAAACACATTGGGTGTGCTTGGCCTTTCTTTGTTGGTTTGGACCGTTGGCCTGCACGGGATTGATCCCGTGCGTCAAGGGATGACGCCTGACGAATTGTCGTTCATCGTGCTTGGTCTTGTGGAAGTGTTTGCTGGTGTGCTTTTGCTGACAAGTGCAGCACCATTGCTTGTTGGACGGCTTGGAAAATCGAAGCGATTGACAAAACGATTTGGTCCAGTCTTGCCAGTCGCTCTCGCCCATCCACTCGCAGCACCGGTTCGAACTGCCGTGGTGATGGGTATGTTCTCCATCACTGTGTTTTCGGTGGTGGTCCTTGGTGGGTATGCCGAGCAATTTGACAATTATTCGAGTTCATTCGTTGAGGACGCAGAGGGTGAATATGAACTTCTCCTCACAGGCTCAATGTCTCGTCCAATCGAGTTGCCTGATGACCCAGCGGAATGGAACCTGACCTCATCCGTCGCATCGTCCATTGATTCTGTCGCTCGCATCGAACGAAGTCAAGTGTTCTTAGAAAACGCTGAAGGCGATCGAATGCCCTACCTTCTCAGGGGCTTTGATGAGAATTTTTCATCCCATGGAGGATTGCCATTGTACCAGTGGGATCCAAGCCTCGGTGAATCTCAGCGAGAAGCGTGGATCACGGTTGGTTCAAGGGATGATTTGGTGTTTGTTGACGCTTCGTTTGGCCTCGAGTCAGTGGCAGATGGAAGCGGTCTATCGATGCTTAGTTTTTCAATTGGAGAATCAATTTCGCTAATTGACATTTCGAACCCTGGAAACACCCGTGATGTGAAGGTTGCTGGGTTCATGGAACAATCCTCATATTTGTTCTCCGCAGGCGTTTGGATTTCAGATGATGTGACTTCGGAACAATTCGATGGGCGATTGACGCGCATGTATGTCAGCGTCAAGGATGAGGCTCAATCCAGCGAGGAATTTGTTGAGGATGAATCCATGCCGCCAATGGGCAAACCCGGAGAGGCAAGAACGGCAGCCGCAGAATTGGCAGAGGATCTTGAGAACACCTTGAACAGCGAAGGCGTTCAAGTCTCAATAATTGCCAAGGACGTCATGGTGATTCAATCCCTCGTGCTTGCCTTGCTTGCCATTTTTGAAGCTTATCTTGCTCTCGGTCTGATCGTTGGGATTGCTGGAATCGGGGTTGTGACCGTTCGTTCGGTCTCCGAGCGCACAAAGACAATCGGAATCCTGCGTGCACTCGGGTATCGGCGTAGCATGGTGATGGCAACGTTCACCATCGAGGTCGTCTGGGTGGCTGTGTTCGGAATGATCAACGGTGCGTTGATTGCGATTGGATTCCATCGGGCCTTGTTCGAAACATTTTGGGAGGGCCAAGGTGCTGCCTTCACGTTGCCTTATGGGACGATTTTGGCAGTGCTTGTTGGAGGCTTGGCATTGGTGATTTGCGCAACAGCTTATCCAATCCGCAAAGCCTCGATGATTCCACCTTCAGCGGCCCTCAGAGAATCATAATGTTGCTTTTTGAATTCGATTTTCATCGATTGTGGTGAATAATTTTCATTTTCAGATGCATCGAAGAGGCGAATATTCCTCAGAATGGACTGCTATGCACTGTTTAAATTCAAGGTCCGACTCTTGATGAGGCTCCAAATTCTTGATGTTCACAAACCGTGTTACTCAAACATTGTTCCTATAGTATAAATACGACGCATGCCGTGGAGAAGAGTACCGAACCATCGGAGGTATTGAAATGAAGAAAACAACCCCTATGATTCTCGTCGCCATGTTGATGCTAAGTTTACTCTCTAGCATCGACATCGCCGAGTTGCAAGAAACCATTGATGTTGACGAAAGCAGCGCCCGTGCCGGTGCAGATGCTGAAGTCATCGCCATAACAAGCCCGAAAGAAACCGTCTGTACCCAAGCAGGCTGCCGCAACACATTGAATGCAGGCGAAGCGACAAACTTCGAAGCCTACATTCAAAACAGCGGTGATGTCGACATCACAGAAATGTCGTACAGCGTAACTGTCTACCTTGACGATGGGAGCGGCGGTCAATCCATGATTGCTAAGGACAATGCTGGCAATGACCTCCAATGGCAAAACACGGATGTCATTTGCGGATCTGCAAGCCTCTGTGATTTCACCTCTCTTGCTGCAAGCGGTGTCTTGGGTGGCGGAAAGTACACCTTGATGTACGCTGGTAACCCAATCGTATGGACGCCAATGCCTGGTGATTACATTATCCAAATCTCAGCTGACACGCCAAGCGATGTCGATGCTGGTAACGATGCTCAAACCATCGAGGTCAGCGTCGTGAACTGGTACGACATTCAAGTTGACCTCTCATGGGACAGCGGAGAAGTCGCAGAATCTGGCCCAGGTGTCAAAGCATGGACCCTTTCTGTTCTCGCAAACGGCTCGGACACATTCAATCCTCGTGAAGTCGTCATCCGTCTGAAGGCAGGTGGCGATGTCACCGCTCTAACATCAACCGTCGATGGCGATATCTTCGCTACCGCTTTCCACGATGTCACCGTTGGAACCGCAACCACCGTGGAAACATTCACCAACGTTTCCACTGAACCTCCAGCCATCACGAACGCCACACGCAACGTTCTGGCATACAACACAGAGTGGACATACACCGGGGAATTGACCTTTGATTCAAACAAATCGGATTCCGCCTACGAGTTAACAGCACAGTTGTTGTCGTACACTCAATACAGCCAATGGGATTCCTGTGTCGAAACCGACCCAGAAACCAATGAAACGCTCAACCATGTGTGTGAAGAAGAATTCACTCAGGATTCTTATCCGGAAACCAATGAGGATGAAATCCTCGGTAGCGCTTCAACTTACCACGACATCCGAGTTGCTCGTATGACTGTGGCTCAAGGCTACAACGCAGATGGAACAGGTAACCCTACCAGCATGATGAGCGACGACGCTCCTACTGACTTGAACGTCGGTGTTTCATACTTCCATGTTGAAGTCGAACACCGTGGTAGCGATCCTACTACGAACTACGCATGGAATGCGACACTCACCGTGACTGATGAGGCTGGAGTAAGCCAAACCGTGACCGCCAATTCTTGTGAGACCGGTATTGAACCTGCTTACACCTACAAGCAACTTGGAACCGCATTGTACGATTCCGATGGCGATGGTAACCCTGACCAACCTGGAGAACTCACTGGATACGCTTGCATGATGATCACTTTGGACTCCGGCGAGCACACCTTTAGCGTCGACCTCGAACTCGTCCACAAGGATGCACTCGACGCACGCCCATCCAACAACGACCGAACCATGACCGTGGATGTTCGAAACAACAACCCACTGATTCTTTCCTTGGATTTGATGAATGAAGGTGACTTGTTTACCAACCAAGAAGAGCCTCTGCAATTGTCTGCTCAAGTGTTTGACGTTGACGAACCATCTGGAATGGGTCTTGAATACGCCTGGACTTACAGTGGTGCTGCTCTGCCTGGTTGCGAGCGCTCCACCACGGCACAAACTTGCACCATTCCTGTGCTCGACACCTATGTGCTTGACTTCCCAATTTCGTTCACCGTCTACGACTCAAACGGTGGCTCAACCAGTGAAGAAATGATGCTGTTCATCTGGAACAACGGTGGTGCCTCGGCAACCACTGACTCCGGATTGTCGGTCTCATACGCCCTCAAGTACAAAGCACCAGATGCATTCTCTCTGACCGCTACCGATGCAGATCTCTCGAATTACGAGAACAAGGAACTCCCTGGATACTCAGGCACCTACTCTGCAGTCGGAGCCATTGACTATGCTCCAAGCACAACCTACTCCGCATCTGATGTCCTTGAACAATCGATGGATGTCACACTCGCAAAGAACCTAGAAGCGACCTCACTTTGGTATGTTACAGATTCTGGACTTTGGACCTTGATTGTGGCTGAGCCAACTGATGTTGATGCTACAACTGAAATGTTCGCTTATGATATCCCCGCAGACAGTCCTGTGCTCTCTGCTGGAGCATTGGTGCTCATGGGCGGTTCACTCGCCCAAGCCGATGTCCCTGATGCGAGCATCACTGGATTCAGCGCTGCTGCTGCAAAGGGTGGAGCCATTGTCCTCAACTGGGATGTTGAGGGTACAATGCTCGCTTCTGACAGCATTGACGTGACCATCTGTGAAGGCGAGGCTGGCTGTGAAGATGCATTCACCACCGGATTAGGTGTTGGAACATCCACCTTCTCATACTCTGGATCAAACACAGTTCACGGAGCCTTCTACAATGTGCTTGTGGAAATCTGTAACGATGTTGGTTGCAGCACTCCAAAGGGTGTTGGCAATGTCACTGCAGACAAGTCTGTCGACGGTGGAGTTTCAGCTATGAACTTCGCAGTTTCCGAAGCAGGCGAAACATGGGTTGTTGATTGGGTCGCTACGGGCGAAACATTCGATGTTGCTTCATGGAATGTGTGCTATCAACGCGGTACATTCGATGCAGCAAACATGCCAACCACATGTGCATCGACCATCCAAACAACCAATGTCGTCATCGACAAACCAACGGCAGCAGGTACCTACACCTACTACTTCACCGCAGTTCCTGTGGACGCACTCGGTAACTCCGCTGCATCAGCAGCATTGAACAGCATCGACTACCAGCGAGATGCAGACACTTCCAACGTTGATGACGGAACGAACGTCACTGGCGATGTGACTGCCGGCGAGGTTCCGACCTGGACTTGGGGCGTTATCGGTGGTGTTGTCTTCGCAGCATTCATTGTTGGAGCGTTCATCCTTTCCCGTGGTGGAGAGGACGATGAGAACAAAGACTGGGATTACTGATCTCAGCTAGTCTCCTCATCGACGAACATCATCCCCTCACGAGGGGAAGAGCCGCCGGGGGGGCCGTTTCGACGGCCCCCATCGGCCAATTTTTCTTTCCATTCTTGTTTCTTGAAGTGAAAGTTATTTTTTTTCGAAGTAAAGTTCATAATTTTAGGTGCTCCTCTCCTCTATTCTGGGTCGAATCGGGGTGCTGCGGGTAAGGCTCGAATGCTGAGTGAATCTTGCTTTATTTTCTTCTTGATTTTTTATTGGATCTATGGCCAATATGAAATGGGCGGATTTCCCAATAAATGCGCTCATGTATATCGTTTGGCTATTCTATCTCAAAGCCGAAATTCAAAGATTTCGTACCCCAACTCCTATAAGGGGTGCAGAGCGTGGGATGCTTTGCATACAATCCGTATGGGTGAATGACACATGTTGGGAAATAAGAACACCAAGAAAACGTCAGTCTTCAGCGGCATTGGCATCGCACTGTTGTTGTGCGCTTTGATGGCCCTAATGCCTATGGCTGGGTTCGTCGATAACAACACAGGCGACGTGGAGTTTGTTGATTCAAACGACACTGCAGAGAATGACTTCTTTGCATTGCCAGAAGCTGTGAAGGCAACTGACTATGAACAAGAACCATCCGATGAACTCATCGGCATGAGAGACCAAACGACCAAGACCTACGTCACTGAAGACGGCAAGTTTGCGCAGCTCAACCACGCTACGCCAGTTCACTTCATGGACGACAGTGGTGCATGGGAAGACATCGATTTGAATGTCGTCGCAACTGCTAATGGTTGGGAAGTAGCTGACAACACGTTTACGACCCATTTCGCTCCTGAAATGGCCTACGGTGTTGCGGTTCAACCAAACCAATTTGTTGACCCAATCATCACAGGTATCGCACCAATGATCGTGACTTTGGACGAATCTGGCACTGCGCCACAACCGTACCACGTTGCTCCTTCGCAAGAAGGCGTGACCGTCGGTGGAAACGTCCTTCGATACCCGATCGCAGAAGGCTTCGACCTCGACTACACCGTCGAGTCAACCCAACTCAAGCAGAACCTCGTCATCCGCGAGCGACCTGTTCTTGAGCCAGGAGCTGCTTGGTTCGGTCTTTCAGAAACCATCCAAATTCCATCCGGTTTCGCTCTCTTCCTCGGCGACAACATGCTCGGCGAAGAAATCACGCAAACCCAGGAAGCCCTCGAAATCCGACACATCGAAACTGGTGAACTCCTTGCAGAGATCCCAGTCCCGACCGTGTTGGAAGAAGGCTCCGCAGAACCATACACGGCGACTTTCTTCATCCAAGTCTACGGCCCACAAGTTGTCATTACGACCGCAGTGGAATCCGAGTGGTTGATGTCTGAAGACCGTGTGTTCCCGCTTGCTATCGACCCAACCATCAAGGTCTACAGCAATGCAGGTGGATACTGTTACCGCTACTACCGCAACTGTTACTCCAGTTCCTACCGCTACACATACCGGTACTACTCTCAGATGCGATACATGCCATGGCACCGCTACACCTACACCTCCAGCAACGCACTGCCATCCGGTGCTACAGTTGACGCTATCAGCTGGAAGTCCTACCTCCAATACCGCTCGGGTTCTTCCTCGACATCAGTGACCGCTACCGTTCTTGAGAACTGTGGTTCACCGACCCTGTCGTCGTACTCCCACACTATGCCAACCGCTACGTGTTCCGGAGCGCTGACCGCAAGCCAGATCCTCTCAGGAAGCAGCTACAACTCTGCTGCATCCCGCCGAATGATCACTTCCTTGTGGAACAGCCCATCCTTCGACACCTACTCCATTGGTAGCAGTGGCAGTTGGAAGACCGCTGACGTTTGTACCTCCGCAGCAACATGTTCCTCCGGAACTGCAGCAGGATACATCACGTCCGCTCAAACCAACGCCGGTACCGTCGGAATCGGGCAGCGAGTGACATCTTCGACCTACTTGTACAGCTACGCTTACACCTCTGGTTCGTCGAACTCCTACATCCAAATCACCTACTCTGGTGGCTCGGATACGGACGCTCCTCTGTCCGGCTTTGTGCCATACAGCGGTGTGACCTCGTACGTTGAAGGTGTCCGCACTTTCTTCACGACCCTCACCGATATGTCTGGTATTGACACCACGACTGCAAACGCTCCAACGCTCAACTACGCACTCAACAACGGTTCGTACACCAGCGTCACAGCAACCAGCATTGGAACCTGCAGTTCGACCTCCTCTGAGTGCCAATTCAAGGCTGCCACAGGGACAATCTCTGCAGGCGACTACGTCGAGTACTACTGGAAGTTCCAAGACCTCAACACCGCTGGCGGTGCTAACGTTGGATACGACCCAGCATTGACCGGTGCCCAAACCACCCCGACACCTTACTACTTCGCAGTGGAAGATGTTGAAGATGCTGGAGACACCAAGAAGTTGACTGTGCTCACCACAGATGTGCACGCAGCTAACTACTACTCGCCAGGTGCAAACCAATACTTCGATCGGCAGATGACTCACTTTGACGACAGCAATGAATTCTACTTCGAATTCGACACTTCGTCTTGTGGAACCGGTAGCAGCTCTTGCTTCTACTCCTCGTCGTATTACTTCTACTCGAACTGGATTGCTCAGCACACGACCACTGCGTCGTCTGGGTACAACGGTATGGGTGGAACACGTTCAAACATCGATGAGTTGCACAAGGATGATGGTGGATACCTCACCATTTCCGCTGCTAACGGTCCTGGAATGAACCTCATGTTCCTCTACGACAGTTCAAGCGATGCCTTCGCAATGGTCGGAGTCGGTACATCGACTTCAATCGACGAAACGCTCAACGGCGGAACTTCCGCTGACAGCAGCCGCTCGTATGGTTACACCAACGCTTACAAGATCACCTTGGGCAGCGATTACGGTGGCATGTTTGGCAAGTTCGGATTCGGTAACGAAACCGGCGGTGCCGGAACAAACGCTAACCGCTTGTGTGTGACCAGCAATGGTTTCACCTACTTCTGGCGCAGCCCATACAGCTCTTACAACGACTGTTCCTCTGCTTACTACTACGCTGGTGCATACTCTGGTGTCACCAACTACAGGTGGAGCGGATTCGCACTCGGTATGGGCTACTACGGCCGAATCGCCTCCTCTGGCGATGTCACCTACAAGTTCGGTAATGTTGCACCAACACCTGATACGTTCAAACCTGAATTCACCCATTCTGCACTTGCTGATTCCCACAGCAAGTCACGAACGATCACCGCAACAATCGCTGATGCAGGCGACCCACCAGCTGGTCTCAACGTGAGCACCTCCGCTGGTGTCGGTCCAACCATGTACTACCGTGTGACCCCTGATGGCGGCACCGCTGGTTCCTGGACTTCCGTCGTCATGACTCAAGAATCCGGTAAGACACGAGCAGATTGTTCGTTGGCGAACTGTGACTGGTCTGCAGACATCGAAGACCTTGAACGTGGTGACACTGTTGAGTATTACATGAAGGCTGAAGACGTGTCGGCCGTCGCTGGTGGAATTAACACCCAGACGACATCGACCGAATCTTTCTCAGTCGGTGATCCAAACAAGATGTTTATCGTTGAATGGCGAGACATGGGCTACTCCAGTAACGATTACTGTACTTACCAAGCCGTCTTCTATGACGTCACCAACGAAATCGAGTTCAAGTACGACGACGCTTGTACCAACTCGTATGACGCTGCTACTGTCGGATTCATGGACCAAACCCGAACAATGGGTCAAACCATCCGACACCGCACCAGCACTCAGTACATCACCGGAACAAACCCACACCCAGCCAACTACCGAATCTCGACAACTTCGACCGGTAGCAGCTTCGAGTCTTTCGACCGTGGCCTCTCTGGCTTGGTGAACGCTGATGCCTCGGCAATCACGGGTTCATCCAGTGGTCAACCGTCTGGTTACTACTGTGCATCCAGTTACTACTGGAACACATGGGCGAACAAGTGTGCTGATAACATCGCAATGCCTGATGGGTTCAACTTTACCTACTTCGGTACTGACTACAACTACACAGACAGCAACGACCGTATCAACCTCGGACGACACGGTAACATGCACTTCGTGAGTTCTGGATCCACTGCATTGGTTCGAAGTATGACCACATGGTATGGTAACATGCCACAGTTGCCATACTCCTCGAGCAGCTTTGCCCGTGCAGGTACAATCGCACCATACTGGTCGTACTACGGTACTTACTACTGCTACCAGAACACAAACGTCGATTGCGGTGTCTACTACCGAACCATGCCTTTCGAAGGCAAGGGTACTGATGTCACATCCGACATTACCCAAGACACCACATGGGACGCTACTGACAGCCCAATCCGGATCAACCCAAGCGGTGACTACCTCACCATTTCGGCTGATTTGACTGTGCAACCAGGTGTGACAATTCAGGTCGCTGCCGGCAAGGGAATTTCCTTTGACGGTACCTGTGACCAGATGACCCTTAACGGAAACAACACCGACCACATCCTCATCGAGGGTGCAGATGGTGCTGAATGGACTGGAATGGCATTCACTGCTGCTTGCTCGTCAGGCACAGATGACCGTCATACGTTCTCCTACGTTGACTTCGCAAACACCTCTGACGCTGCCATCTCCGCTGGTTCACGCCACGGATCCTCGCCAAGCACCAACTCTAACGTTGGTAACTTCACGATGGACCATGTGACGTTCACCGATGTCGGCTCTGCTTTCTCTCACGGAAGCGGACAAGGCACTGTGGTGACCATGACTGACTTCAGCGTTGACGGCGCAGACTCTGCTTGTTTCGACTTCGCAGAAGACACCGTGGCAACACTCACTGAAGGTACCATGAAGGACTGTAACACCGACGGAAACTCCGCTGGTGGTGCAATCGTCAATGTCGCCGGATCGACTGGCGGTGCTCTCTTCCTAGAGAACACCACAGTGACCAACGCATACGTCAACCTCATTGATGTCGACTTTGCATCCGTCACCGTCAGCAACGTGACCGCTAACGCAGCTAGCGCCCAAACCGGAACCGCATTCGGGTCCGCAGCAGGCAGTGGCAGCGAAGTGGTGCTTCACAACTTTGACGCAGACGACTATGCATCGGTTTCAATCGAAGCAATGGACGCACTCATGATGACAACCGTCGATTTCGGTTCCGCAACCATGACCATCACCCCTGGTGGAACAGCGAGCACCGGTAACGGGCCATCCGCAGACAACGCCGTCTTCGACGACGTGACCGCTGGTGACACCGCAATGACCCGTGTGCAACCTGGCACCTTCGACAGCGTGACCATTGGTTCGCTATCGATGACTGGTAACGCAATCACTTCGACTTTGGTGCCTATGAACAACATGGTCGCTACTGACATTTCAGTGAGCGGTTGTGGTTGGAACATCCACATGAACACTGTCACCGCAACCGGTGTCAGTTCCAACGGTTGTTCAATCGCTGCGAACACGATGACCATCGAAAATGGAGACATCACCCACGCCAACACCGTTGATCCAATGGTTTACGCCCGATACTCCGATGTCACCATCGGTCAAACTGACGTGACCACCTCCGGTACCGGACTCGCAGACTTTGCCTACGCAGACACCAACTCGGATGTCCGCTTGATCCACGTCCTCGTCGACGGAGCTACCTCCGCCTACGATGGAACTGATGGAAAGGTAACTGCTTCGTCCTCGTCGGAAATCTGGTACGGTGGACTGGCAACAGCTTACACCTACCGTAACGCATTGATCAACAACGTAGCCACTACAGTGTACAAATCTGGACACTACGTCAGTGCAACTGTGGTTGATTCTTCGGGATCCGAACTCTTCGAAGTTGGCTCCCACATCACCGATGCAAACGGTATGGCCACTGTGTGGGTCATCACCGGTGACGAATCTGGAAACAGCTACGACGACCACAACTTGCGTGCGTTCGGTGCAGCAGGACAGAATGAAACTCTTTACACGGATGCATGGTACCCAACAGATGGAACCTACACCGTTGGAGACACCATTGACCTCTTGCTCGAACCTGCTCCTGTGGAATTCGACCAAGCAGGTATGGACTGTGCATGGATCGCCGCTAACGTGACCCTCGCAACAACCTACGATGCTGCGCTCAACGCATACGTCTTCGACAGCACACCAATGACCTTGGCTGCTGATCTCGAACTCGACGGCTGTAACATCGTCCTCTTGGGATCCGTCCTAAAGGTCAAGAGCACAGCAACAAGTTCCCCAGTGCTCACCATCAGCGATGGTGGCTCACTCAAGGTAACCTTGTCACCTGATACAGGTGCTGTTGGTACTGTGAGGGCTGTTTCGTCCACCTACGGCCTCCACATGGACATCCAAGATGGAACCCTCGAAATCGATGGTGGTACTCTCCGAGATGTCGCTCAAGACTCCGCTACTGGCGCTGCCCTCATGGTTGGCGACGGTGCAACTCTTGTCATGAGCAACAGCGCTACCGTGTTCGGTGCATCTGCATCGAACTCAGAAATGGCTACCGTCAAGGTTGATGGCGGAACTGTGAACATCGCAGATTCGAGCATCATTAACACCGGACAAACCGGTACCGCACTCTGGGTTGAAGCATCTGGAGGTACCATCGAAAACATCATCGTAAAGAACGCTGCAGTTGGTATCCAATCCTACAACGGCGCTCCTCAAGTTGATGGATTCACCGCAACCGACAACACCGTTGGTGTTGACGTGTACGGTGGTATGTCCTTGCCTACCGTTTACCGCAGCACTTTGCTTGCCGGTGAAAACACTGGTTGGAAGACATACAAGATTGACTTGTCGACCTACCTCTCGGAAGACTACCTCCAAGTTGGCTGGAACAGCATTTACGGTGGCGGTAACGCACACCCAACATACAACTACGCTACCACAAAGTACTACATGATCACTGACCGATATAACATTGAGTTGGAAGACAACAACGGAAACGCTTGGAACGTCACCCAATCCTCTGACCTCGGTTACTACCCATACAGTTCTGCAGACCCAGCATCCGGTGTCGGTACGACCGCTACCTACGCTGCTGGTGCTACCGGTGGTGTGCCAAGTTGGTCATGTGACTACTATGGTTACTCATTCGGGCCAAACTACCCGTCTGGCCTTGAGGGCTACTTCTACTACATGTGGCGCTACTGGCCTGGTGGCCCTGGAACCAATCCGGGATACCCTGGCTACTACGAAGCTCCAGAACAGTTCGGCTTCGCGTGGGAAAACATCGATGGCGTGACCCCAACCGGTTCCTACGCTTACTACCCGTACCACTGGTGGGCTCTGTACTACACCTCATACCACGGTGGTAACAACGGACCATTCACGCCTCCTGAAGGCTATGGTGGCGGATACCCATCGTCATACAACGTCTGTGCAGATCAAGCTTACACGTATTACATGAGTCCAGGGCAAGGTGCTCGTTTGACCATGCCTACTGTGGACATCTCGGCTTCGAACATCTCCAAGGTTTCGTTGTACATCGACGTCTTGCACAACCGTGCTGACAACTTCCAAGACCGCATGGAGTTCGTTGCACGAGCAGGTAACAATGCAGCAGATCTCGGCGACTATGTCCGTGAATCCGGTACGCCTCTGTTCAAGGATGGTTCCATCTCTGGAGCAGAAAATGGAATCGAAATTGGTGGCGCATACGCTGCTGGTGCATTCGAGAACATTGCCGTGTCCTCACCTGTTGACTCCGGTGTCGAAATCACTGGACAATCAACGGCAACAATCGATGGTTTGGAAGTTGACGGTGGAACCTACGGTGTCCTCGTCAGCAGTTCCGCATCCGGTTCTATCGAATTGGATAACCTTGATTTGGACAGCCAAACCTCGGCTGGTGTGTACTACGCAAAGGACATCTCTGGAGATGTCACTGGTACGGTCACCAACAGCGCAGGTGCAGCGTTCAAGTATGGTCAAAACACAGCAAATGCTGTGACCATGGACGGCATGACAATTTCCACAAACGCTGTGGGAATCGAAACAGCAGGATCCGGTGAGTTCACTTTGACTGACATGACCATGGCTAACTCCCAGGACATTGTCATCACTGGAAGTTCAATGGTGGAATATATCGAAGGAACTGTTGACGTCGACTCGGTCGATGTCACTGGAGTCGGTAAGTTCACTCGCATGCGAACTCTGGATGTGACCCTCAGCGCCGACACCAATTCTGTTGTCGGTGCAACCGTGAGCCTCCTCGACGCCAGTGGTGGCTCAGCAGGTTCAGCGGTCACTGATGCCAACGGTGTTGCGAGCGACCTCACCTTCACGACCGCAACTGTGGACGCGAACGGTAAGGACGTTCCATCACTCGCTGGATACACCGCAATGACTGTCGCTGAAGTGTTCTACAACAACACTGTTGCTGACTTCCGACATGCAAACACTGCTGTGTCTCTTGTTGACCAAGCTGGAAACACCGAATCAATTGCTCTCACGCAGAAGATCAACCATCGTGTGTGCTATGGTTTCACAAGCAGTGCATACACAACCGTGGCAACATGCTCAGGTTCGTTCTCAACCTCGGGATCCCGAACACTTGATGACGGGTCCGGTGGAACCGTGACAGAATACGGTTACTATGGTGGAATCGCCACCAGCCTGACCAACGAAGTGGTCATGGTGGATACCGGGTACATGTACTTCAACGGTGGAACTGATTACAATTTCAACGGAACGACTCTGCTCACCACCGGTGCGTATGATTTCGTTGGTTCGTCGCGCTATTACTCCAAGAGCCCCGGTGGCGCTGGATTGTACATGAACGACGGTGGAATCTACGGTGTGGCAGTCGATGAGGACAGCGGTGAATCTTTCGCCATTGAACTCGGGTACTACTTCTACAACTTCGCCCACTTCGTGATGAACAACAGCGTGTTGTCGAACATCGCTACGATCGACATTGCAAACGGTTACAACTACTACAACAACTACAATTGGGAAGTAGAAGACCTCGCATTGACGAACTCAACCATTACCCACTACAAGGGTTACACCTCGCTGAACAACGCGATTCAAGTGACTGACATCTGCATGCAGATTTCTGGTGGCGACGGTGGCGTGATCTCTGGTAACACCTTCAACAACTGTGGTGTCGGTGTGATGCTCGAGCGAGCAACATACTACAACTACCACAACGGTGTCGTCGGAGCAGACAACATCACTATCTCGGACAACACGTTCAACGATGGTGGAGAAATCGCTGATATCTGGGCATACACCAACGGTGACGCAGACTTCGCAACCATCTCTGGTAACACCTTCAACTCCGGTGACACCAGCAATGGAGCAATTGCGTTCTACCCAGGTGACCACGAAGGTGCAGTCATCACTGACAACACCATCAACACACTCACAAACGGTGTGTACATGGTGAACGCCCTTGACTTCGAAGTCTCGGACAACACCATCAACGGAAACGGTGATGCATCCCACGCTGGTATCGATATCAACGGTGGATACGGTGACGTAACTGGCAACACTTTGATTGACGCTGATGGAGGTATCGTTCTTGATTCAATGACGAACCCGCCAGCGCCATCTACGTCCTTGTGTACGATCCGATCGTACTCGTACTCTTCCGGACCTACAACCTGTACAGTGACACTTGCTGCTGGCAAGACCATGGCGGTTAACATTCAGACCGATTCGTGGGGCTATGAAGCAAGCATCACCATCGACAAGCCTGACGGTACCCAAGATTCGTGGCCAACCAACACGTTCGCGAGCAACACTGCTTACGAACCACTGGTCACGTACTCCGATGCAGGAAGCTACACCCTGACCCTCCGTGACTCCTACGGTGACGGTGGTACGGATGTCTTCATGGTTGAAGGTGGCTCAGCTGGTGGATACACCGGCCCAAGCATCACTGACAACACCATTGAACTGACAGCAGGACGTGTCTCACCAAACGCAGTCGGTATCAACATGGAAGACTGTGACGGTGTTCAGATCAACACTGGCGGAAACTCCATCACATTGTCTGACGCTGCTATGGTGATCAGCAACTGTGACGTTGTGGACACAGGTTCTTCGCTCCAAGGAGACGGAACTGCATCCACTCACGGAATCAACGCTGATGATGCAAACGGTGACATTCTGACCTTGTCAGGAACCACTGTTACCGGATTCGAGAACGGTGTGACAAAGACAAGCGGTGAACTCTACCTCACTGGCGACGCATCCCTCACTGGTACCGTATACGGTGCCTACGTGGATGATGCAACCGTGAGCGCAATCACCGCAAGCGTCGATGGTGGTTCTACAGGAACTGGCCTCTACGTCATCGATTCCGATGATGTTTGGGTCTACCCAATGAACGCATCCGGACTTGTTGGAATGTACGTCGAAAACTCTCCATTCCGCTGGGATGGAGGAACGGTTGATGCAACCACCGCTCTTGAAGTCGTGGAAGCACAAGGATCTGTTGAAAACATGACCTGGACCGCTTCGGACAACCAAATCAACGCTGGTTCTAACGCATACGTGACCTCGATTGGTAACACAATCGATGCTTCGAAGTTGATTGTCGACCCGTCGGCTACCATCGATGAAGCAAACTTGTTCTCGATGACTTCGACCCACTTGACTGCTGCACCTTCCAAGGAAGTCAGCATGCTCATCCAGTCGACAGACGGAACCCGTGCATCTTACGTGTCCACAAGCTTCCAACCTGAAGTCATGAACATTGACGGATCGGACGCTGACTGGAACGGTGGAAACGCCCTCAACCCATCTGGCTACGCTATGCCTGGTGTCATGAGCGGTGACGGAACCAACGACATGATGGTGACCTACATCGAAGGAGACGACCTCTACATCGGTTTGACCGGTGAAGACCTCTCCACGAGCGATCTGCTCATCTACCTCAGTGTGGATGGCGCAGGAAGCAGCACAGGTTACAACCTCGGTGGCGCTCACTCCCTGCCATTCCAAGCCAACTACGTGCTTTGGGCAGACAGTGAATCCTCCTACGACTTGTACAGCTACGGGTTCCTCGGATGGGGTCCAACCTCACTTAGCAGCGCTACTGTTGATGTTGACTTCTCCGGTAACTTTGCAGAGATTGCTATTCCATTCTCACGAATGGGTGGCACCCCTGACCAAGTGGACATCGTTGCAATCGTCCAAGGTGAAAACACCGCAGACGTGAGCACCGTTCACCCAACGCAAACCATCGACAGTGCAAACACCTTGCAATCGTTCACCGAATACTTGACCGTCGAGCTCACGCACGGCGATCTAGCCACCGGTGCTATCTCTGACGAAGTGCTTGTGTACCGCTCCTACAAGGGCAGCAACACACCAAGCGTCGCCAAGAACTACGATGTGATGATCAAGACTGAAGCAGATTGTGCCTACGACTGGGCTACAACCAATGACGTTTCGCTCGCAACCAACGTGAACCTGAACATGGACATGGCTCGTGCCTGCCCTGAAATTCAGACCTCGCTGGCTGACATCACCGTTGACGAAGACTCTGGCGCATACACCTTCAGCCTAACCAACATGGCTGACGATGTGCAAGACGAAGAAGCTAATCTTGGATGGGCATCCACCTCCGGAAACATTGTCGCTTTCGACGATGTTCTGGTTGATTGGGCTCAGAATGGACACGCAGTCACCATCACTCCTCTGGACGACCAATTCGGTACTATGTCCTACGAGTTCACGGTCACTGACAGCAACGGATTGACGGACACCAAGAACATCACGTTCGAAGTCCTCAATGTCAACGACGCACCTGTGATCTGCAACGTCTTGGAAACAGACTGCCGCCCGATCATTGCAGCTGACGATACCTTCACCAACATCTTGCCAGAAGGCTTCGGCGTTCACAGCAAGTTCCTTGGTAACGTCTCAAATGCTTCATCGTCCTACATCCGTGACATGGCTAACGAGCAATCGCCTGACCGCCAAATCTACGACTGGGACGCAAGCGTGCCAACCGACTGTATCGCATTCGGTGTTGAAGTGAACGAACTGAACACCTTGGTGATCACCGAGAACACAAACAACGAACTCGGTGGTAGCTGTACGGTGACCCTCACCTTGTCTGACGACGCTGCTGCTAACAGCGAAGCAACTCCATACGAAGTTGACTTCTCTGTCGCTCCAGTGAACGATGCACCTGTGATCCCAACCTGGGACCGACAGAACGGTACGGTCATGGAAGCCGCTAACGGCTCCATCCCTGCAGCACCTTGGCAAATCAGCTTGATGGAAGACGACACGTCCTCTGAGAACTTGACCTATGACCTCAGTTCCGTGATGACCGACGTTGACCACGAACTCACTGACCTCACATGGACTGTTGAATCGACCAACCAGTGCACATACACGAACTACTTCACCACGACCATCGTTGGTGACCAACTCGTGTTCACACTGATTCCAGACGCAACGACCAACGCTAAGGATTGGGAGATCGATTACCTCAACGACAACGGTATCCACCAGATCGGTCCATCCGGATCCGAGTTCTGTAAGATCCGTTTGGTGCTTGAAGATACTGCAACTGCCCCAAGTTACGTGCCTAACTACGACACGACTGTGCTCAACAGCGCATTCGCCGAGCAGCTAGCACCGTACACACAAGGCCAAGACGACATCGAAATCGGTGTCCGTGTCGAAAACGTTCGTGAGCAAGTCGCTGACTACTACCTAGACAGCGTCTCCGGCTTCGACTTCAACGGCGTGACCAACATCATGACCGGCACCTACGTGCCTGTTACTGTGAATGTCGGCGCTGGTGGCGACGAAGGACCGTACACCTACGATCACATGCTTGCAGTGACCTTCCACACTGATGGTCACCAAGAGGACGAGCCAACTCGATACTACACTGTCCCATCTTATGGAACAACTGTGGCCTTCGACGAAATGGTCTACATCACCAAGGACACCACCAACGTGTGGGTCGAAATGGATGTTGTGACTTGCTTGAACGACCCATGTGACTTGACTGCAGCAGTTTCGGACCGCTTCCAGACTGACGACCCAGCATCCCACCGTGCCAACAACAACGGCATTCAGGGCGCTGACTGGTCCAAGCCTGGACAATACGGTAGCAACGCTACCCAGACCTCCGAACGCCGACCACTTCTCGAAGACAGCAACTGGTGTAACAACCGAATGACTTCCCTCGAGATTGGTTCGATCTGTAACCACGCCAACCAACCACCGGGCACCTTCGAGGCCACCGCACAACCGCTCCCAAGCGTCGTGCGAACCATCGGAGCCAGCTCGGTGCCATCGTTCGCACCAAGCCTCGTTGCTGTCAGCCTTACCGGTCTCTTCGTGAGCGCACTTGCCTTCTCCAGCCGCCGTGCTGATGATGAAGAAGAAGTCGCCACCATGACCATGGCTGATGACGACGCTGCAGTGAGCCCAGTGATTGCTACCATCTTGATGGTCGCTATCACCGTCGTGCTCTCTGGTGTGATCTTTGTTTGGGCAAGCAGCCTCGCTGAAACCGACGTCAAGGGTGTCCCTCGGGTCACCTTCGATATCGAGGACATCGACGGCTTCGACGCTGAAACAGGCCACTGGCGAATTACAGTGCAATCGTCTGAAACAGACTTGGCAACTCAAGCAGTTGTTCTGCGTGTGATCTACACCGATGCTGATGGAAACACAGCAATCGATGAAGCGAATATGGCAGACACGAATGGTGTGTACGGGTTCAACCCCGCGAACAGTGATGCATTCATCACTTTCGTCGACCAAGTGAACAAGGAAGGAACCGATTCGGTTTCGACCTTCAACACTGGTGACACCATCTTCGTGCGAACCCACGCCCCTGACGGCACTCCTCTCGAGGACGTGACAATCACTCTATCCTACGCTCCAAGCGTTGGACAAGGAGCGCTCTTGCGCACCTGGAGTGGCTTGTCATACGACGTCAAGGCTTGAGTTCAAGTCAAACGGTGAAGACAACCAGAAGCATTAGGGAAAGGGGCTTCGGCTCCTTTCCCTTCTGCCTCTCAACATCCCAGTGATGGGATGATCCACCTCACTGGTGGAAAGCCCGCCCGAACGCAGGGGGTTTCCGAAAGGGGCCCCCTGTCTTCGGACCCTCTCTTTCTTTGATCCCTCCAACGGGTTCTTTTCATTCACAAGCAGGTTGCGAAGCCTTTCAAGGCAGTCCACCTTCGAAGAGCCATGCCTCCCGCGAATGGCCCCAGTCCGCTCACAAAAACCACCTGTGTGGTCTTTGACTGTGATGGGGTCCTCGTCGATGCTGTCAGCTCGTGGAGAACGTTGCATGATCACTTCGGCACCGACAATTCAGAGAATCTACAACGCTTCATCCGTGGAGAAATCACCGATGTTGAGTTTATGCGTCTTGATATTGCGAAATGGAAGAGCATCGAAAATCCAATCCACCGCGACGATCTCTTCCGGGCATACGCTGGTGTTCAATTGATGGAAGGAGCAAGAGAGTTGGTGCTACGGTTGCAAGAGGCAGGAATTTTTGTGGCCATTGTCAGCGCTGGCGTGGACCTCTTCGTTGCCTCAATAGCAGCCATGCTAAAAGTCGATGATTGGATTGCAAACGGGTTTGAATTCAACGAGGATGATACACTCAGCGATGAAGGTGTATGCCGACTGCATGCAACCGGAAAGGGTGAAATCATTACCAAACTTCTCAACATGAACAATCTTCAACCTGAGGGTTGCGTGAGTGTAGGCGATTCGGAAATGGATTTGTCCATGAAGATCGATGGTGGTCATTTTATCGGTTTCAATCCAACAAGGGCGTCCTCGATGGAGGCCTTCGAAAAGGCAGGAGTCCCAATTGTCACTGGAAAAAATCTCCTTGACATTGCGCCGTACCTTGGTGTGTGAGAACGCTCAAGCAAAGGGTATGGCAGTTGTTGCATGGCTCTTAAGATTGACAATTGTCAGCATACATGGTTTTGGCTGGAAACCGAGCATTCGCTGGTATGAGGTTTGATCTTGCCACGTGCTTGAACAAATCAATGTCGTTCCTTTGAAATCGATGCAAGCGTGTCCGTGAACGTGTCCGGTAACAAAAATATCTGGAACTTCACGGATCACCAACCCATCTTCAGGTTCAGGAGATAATGGGGTTTTACCCCCCCATTGAGGGGCTAAATGTCGCCTTCTCAACATCTGACGCATTGCCTCGACCGGATCTGCGTAGGTGACCGTGCGAAGCCCTGCCACGAAGTCATCGATGGATTTGCCATGGTAAGAAAGAAGCCGCACACCGTGCAGCGAAAAATCACATGGGTTTCCAACAAATGTCGTCGTGTTGTAATCTTGCTGAATGTCCTTCTCGAATGTTGGCTGTGGTTCTGCCGGTCGGACTGCGTCATGGTTTCCTGGAAGCATAACGCATTCAACCCAATCGGGTAGCAATTCCAAAAGGCGAGCAAATTCTTGGTATTGGCCAAATAAATCGGGTATGGACAGTTCGCTGTCTTGCCCTGGATAAATCCCTACGCCATCCACACAATCCCCTGACAAAATCAGATACTTGATGGTCTTTGCAAGTGGGTCGGTATGGAACCATCTCACCATTTTGTGCCACTGTGCTTCGAGGAAGGTCTTCGAACCAACGTGAATATCAGAAAGAAACGCCACACTGACGCCATGTTCCGAACTGGCCTTGACGTGACGGTCCTTCATAGGGAAATGGAGGTCATCGACGTAAAACATGTCTCCAGTCTGGCTGAAGGTTCCCGAAACCCCTAGCACATCATCCGGCATGAGTCCAGCTTCGAGGATTTGCTCATGGGCTCGATCCCTGTCATCGCCTTTCCGCTTCGTCAAAAGGCACGTCAATTCCCCCGTTTCATCCTCGAGGCTCCAAATGAGATGGCCGTTTTTAGTGTACCTTGGCTCATTGACTAAACCAATGGCGACTGCTTTGTTTTCATACCCCTGATAGCGGCTGCTTTCAGCATGAAGGCGAGATATTTCTGTTGGTGTTCGTGGGAGTCGTGAATTCTGAATGATCATCTTACGGATGCTTTGTAGCCGATCGCTAAAGCAAGATGTAATGTCACTCATTTTCCCCTCAGTGGTGCTGTTTCCAGTGATGTCGTAATGAACGAGAATATCACTTGATGCGTCCGTTGCTTGTTCACTGAAATCGCTTTCCTTCCAATCTGGGAGGTTGTTTCTAAATCGTATGTCCAGTGGTTCTGGAGTTTTGATTGGAGCGATTGTTCGTCCCAGGTCAGTGGCTGCGGTTGTGTTTGCAGGTGCATCATTTGTGGATCCTTTTGTGGTATCTGTCGGTGATGGTGTTGCAGAACGCTGCATTCCACGCCATACGGCGAGCATGTCTTCCAAGATTTCAACAGTTAGGAATCCACGGTCGAAGCCGACTGCCTCTGCGCAATTCAACACACCAACCAAGTCTTCGGTCTCGAGGAGCATTTGACGTACGGATGCCGTGGGCACGATGCCTCTTTGGCGAAGAACGGGGAGAATCTCTTCCCACGGCGCACCCATGCCGTGAAGGTGACGCGAGCCCTCCAAAAGCACATCGGTGAGAGCGGCTGTTGAAGATGAAAGTGAGTTCACCATTCGATGTCAGAATCAATGGCATCTTCCTGATTCTTGGATTCTTTTTGGCCATCCCATTCATCGTCTTTCCAAGGGGTCTGTTCGCGTGCTGCTGCGTCGCGTTTGGTTCGCTCAATTTCAAACTGGGCACGCGCTAAGGCTTCATTTTTGAGAGCCTCTTCTTTCTGTCTTCTCGATTCCTCTTCTTCGTCCATGGCGATGTCCCAGCGTCGGATTGCTGTGAGTAAGGCGAAGTGAACAAATGCAATTTTGTTTTCTGCTCGGTTTCCACCAATCTGTGTTGATTCTGCATTGGCCCATCTCGATGAAGCGATCCCAACATAGACCATTCCAACCTTTTTGCTGCTTCCATCGTTGGAGGGACCGGCTATTCCAGTGATGGAAATAGCAATGCTTGCATTGGCACGTTCGAGTGCTCCTTTCGCCATCTCAATCGCTACATAGGCTGAAACTGCCCCTTCCTTTTCCAAAAGTTCAGGGCTGACGCCAAGTTCAGTGGTTTTGGCTTGATTGGAATAAGTGACCCATGATTGGTTGAACCAATGAGAAGCACCAGCAATATCAGTAAAGGCACTAGCGAGCAATCCACCGGTGCACGATTCTGCAACTGTGATGGTGTGGCCACCCTCTTTGAGGCGACGCACGAGGCGGGCAGCAGCCGCTTGGACATCTTCATCCATGCAATTTAACGGCGCGGCTCATCGCCTTTGAGGTTAACCCTCAGACAATGGCTTCAAGAACTGAGGCTCACACGCCGAGTTGGGTCTGTGGTCTAGTGGTTATGACACCGCCCTTACACGGCGTTGATCGAGGGTTCAAATCCCTCCAGACCCACTACCATAGATGATCACGGATGTCGCTAGTGGATTGCGATATTACCCTGGTGATTCCAGATGCACGCCGGAAGGCATCGGCGTCAGATTGGCTCCCATCGATCAGGATGCAATGGACGGCACGCTGCCAAAGCCCCGGCTCTGGTTGTGATCCACGGTGGTCAACCGCCACCAATATGTCATCAAGTTCAGTGAACATCAGCAGAGTTGTCGAAGTAGGAATCTCACTCGCTGTGAGGATTAACCAACGAGCACCGGCCATTTGCTCTCTTGGAGAATCTCCCAAGTCCCGTGCCATGACAACTCGCATCTCGATTCCTCACATTGTGTATCGCAGCAAAGCCACAGCCCCACCTAAGCCAATTAATTGCTGGCCAGCATCGTGGTCGGTCGAACATTGCACTAACTCTGCACCAATGTCGCCCAGCCCCTCTGTCCATTTTGCCCAAGTTTTGCCTTGGATCGTTTCACCCTCATCTCGCAAGAGTTCCGCCGTGATCAGAAATGTTTCGATGGCCCCCTCTGACATGGCACGGATAAGGGATTCTCGTCCATAAGCAACCGCTCCATTGGTCGAGAGACGAGTCCATGCTTGGTCGAGGAGATGAGCCTCCTTGGTAATTGCATACTCATTGAGGAGTTCTCCAGCAAGCCCATCCCGGATCAGTTCGTTTGCCCCTGCTCTTCCAGCCATCGATGTGGCGATTGACTTGATGAATCTTGAATGCCCCTCAGCCTTCAAATCTTGAAGCAATAAATCCCTCGCATGGCCAGGGCCACAAAGAATGAGAGGAGTGGAATCGTTGAGCGTGGCGTTGACCGCCTTAATCACATTCGCACGGAATGTTGCAGCAATTCCTGATGATTGTTTGAGATCACCACGCTTCCCCCCTCCTCGCATGGTCCAAGTTGCTCCTTCTTTGAGCCCTCTTGGCGTGATATAGAAGAGAACAATTTCGTCAGTTTCAACGACTGCCAATGCAATATCAGTTTGACTTGCCGCTCGTTCCGCTTGACGCAGCAACTCATAATCTGCAGAGGAAAAGGGCTGGGAAGAGGACAATTGCACCTCGTCTCGCACCTCAATGTTGTGCGTATGGTGCAAACCAACGTCAAAATGGGCTTCTTCAATGATGCCATGGACACGGAGGTGTTCACTGAAGGATTGGTATTCTGTCGAGGTGATGCCGAGTTTGATCCACATTTTCTTGCGTTCTGCAGATTTTGCTCTCCCACCTTCTTCACCAGTGGTTGTTTGGTCACGTCGTTCACCCAACATGCCGAGTTGAATTCCTGGTCGAGCAAGATGGGAAAGTGTCCACAGATCATCTTCTGTCTCAATGCGCAAACGCCACAACGTGGGTTCTCGCTTGACAATTTTCATTCTGTTCACCCAAAGACACCGGTTAATCGGCCGTTCTCATCCATGTCCATGTCTGCAGCAGCCGGTCGCTTAGGGAGTCCTGGCATGGTCATCATGTTCCCCAGAACAGCAACAATGAATCCCGCACCAGCATTGAGGCGGAACTCTCGAACTGGGATGGTGAACCCAACGGGTGCCCCCAACATTCCAGCATCATGTGAGAATGAGTACTGGGTCTTCGCCATGCACACAGGAAGATGACCATAGCCCCAGGCCTCAATTGCATCGAGTTGTTTTTTGGCCTTTGCTTCGACTTGAACCCCCTCGGCTTTGTAAATACGCTTCGCAATACCATTGACCTTGTCCATAATCGGTGCATTGTTCTGGAAAAGTGGTGTGAATGGGCGTCCTGCTGCCACATGATCTTGTATGGCTGATACAACTGCTCTCGCTAATGCCTCTCCGCCCTTGCCACCATTTGCGTGAACCTCAGTCAATGTGACTGCGTGTGCTCCACTTGCACGCGCTGCAGCACTCAGCGCTTCCAATTCGCCGTCTGTGTCTGCAGTGAATCGATTGATTGAAACAATCACTGGCATACCAAATCCTGCCATGTTTCGAATATGACGATCAAGATTCCCTTGAGCTCCACGCATCACTGCATCGACGTCTTCTTTGTCCAATTCCTCCTTTGTAGGACGGTACCCACCTCGGCTTCCGAAAGCTCCGCCATGGAGTTTCATTGAACGAACGGTGACGTTCATCACCACGCAATCAGGGGCTTTCCCCGAGTTTGCTGCTTTGATGTGCATGAATTTTTCAGCACCCATATCTGATCCGAACCCTGCTTCTGTCACCACGATATCAGCGGCACCAAGAGCGAGTCGGTCTGCTATGATGCTTGAATTTCCATGGGCAATATTGGCAAATGGACCGCCATGAATGAAGGCTGGATTTCCTTCTAGAGTTTGCACCAAGTTTGGCAGGAACGCGTTTCGCAAGAGAAGCGCCATAGCACCAGCAGCTTCGATTTCTTCTGCTTTTACCGGTCGGCCATCTGTGGATTGCCCCACCACAATCTCCCCTAGACGGGTTCTCAGATCTGCGTAATCTTTGGCAAGAACGAGGATTGCCATCACTTCACTTGCTGCAGTAATGTCGAATCTGTCCTGGCGCGGGTTGCCGTTTGCTGGGCCTCCAAGTCCGATGGTAATTGAGCGCAAGGCTCGATCGTTCATGTCAATCACCCTCGGCCAGAAGATCCTGGTTGGATCCAACTTCGTGCTGTTGCCATGTTTGATGTGATTGTCCACCAAAGCAGACAGAAGGTTGTGAGCAGAGGTGACTGCGTGTAAATCACCAGTGAAATGGAGGTTGATGTCTTCCATCGGGAGGACTTGCGATTGTCCACCGCCTGCAGCGCCGCCCTTGATTCCAAACACAGGTCCCATGGATGGTTCGCGAATGACGCAGGTTGCCGACTGGTCGATGGCACACAACGCTTGAGTCAATCCAATTGTCGTTACCGTTTTTCCTTCACCAAAGGGTGTGGGGTTGACAGATGTGACCAAAACGAGGCTTCCTTGTGGGCGGGAAAAGCGTTCACTGAGCGCTTCCCAAGTGATTTTAGCCATGCCCCTGCCCATTGGAAGGAGTTCGTGGCTTGAGATGCCTAACTTCCATGCAATGGTTTCAATCGGTTCGAGGGTAGCCGCTCGAGCAATTTCTAAATCGCTTGCCATGGACCACTGTCCGTGTCGTTTTGGCTTTCAATCCCTCGGCTCATATAGAGGCGAGGAAACGGGTTTGCAGACCCTTCATTGAGGGCCGAACACCCTCAATCTTCCTTGACTTTACCGAGGTACTCTGGCAACTCAACGCCTGCCATCTTGGCCACATCGTGGACTGGTGGTAGGCTTTGCATGAGGGAGGAGATGAAGTTGGATGTTGATCCGCCTTCACTTCCGCTTCCTGAATCCCAAACGGTGATTTTGTCAATCTTGAGGTTGGAGATTGCTTCAGTTTGTCGAGCAACCAATTCTTCCATCTTCTCAACCATGAGCAGTGTAGCAGCGGCTTTCGCATCGCCACCAGCGCTTGCAACAAGTTGAGAGTATCCCGCAGCCTTTGCTTCGAGAACCGCTCGTGTACCTTCTGCTTCTGCTTGGTAGCGTGCAAGGGTTGCATCGGCTTGACCTTGTGCAATGCGGCGTTGACGTTCTGCTTCTGCTTCTGCAGCAATCTCGACGGTTTTCTTAGAAACTTCTTCACGGACAACTTCCAAAGCACGCAATCGCTCGCCTTCAAGTTCGTACTGCGCAGATTCGATTTCTTTCTGTGCGATACGTTGAGCAACTTCTGCACGCTTTCGTGCGTCTGCTTGCTTGACCAAAAGATCGGCTTCGAAATCAGCAATCTCTGCGGCTGCAACGTTTTCACCTTGCTTACCCATTGCTTCTTGTTGCATGACGAAAATACGTCGGTTGACTTCTGCTTCCTTCTGTCCTTTTTCGGACTCTGCGGAGTTTTGCGCGACACCAACTTCACGCTCTCGGTCTGCCTTTGCACGGCCAAGTTCACCAGTCGAGCGAGCGATTGCAGTCTCCACCAGTGCTTCGTTGACTGCAGTCTCTGCGGCCTTGGTACCAATCGACTCAATGTATTGTCGCTCGTCAGTGATGTCAACAACGTTGACGTTGATGAGGTACAAACCAAGCTTGTGCAATTCTGTGTCGACGTTTGTGAACACGATTCGCAAGAACGAATCACGGTCTTGGTTGACTTGCTCAATCGTGAGTGAGGCAACGGTCAATCGGAGTTGTCCAAAGATGATGTCTTCTGCGAGTTTCTCGATGTCGTTCTGGGGAAGTCCAAGGAGGCGGGTTGCAGCGTTTTGCATGATCGATGGTTCGGTGGAGATACCGATGGTGAACGATGAAGGAACGTTGATTCGAATGTTTTGCTTCGAGAGAGCGTGCTTCAATGGGATGTTGAGGGTCATTGGGCGCAGTGACAAGTATGCGTAGTGCTGAATCAAAGGCCAGACAATCTTTCCACCACCGTGGATACATTCTGCTGATTGTTTGTCTTTCACGTTACCATAGACGACCAAAATTTGGTCGGATGGTGCAAGCTTGTATCGCTGAGTTGCAACATAGATGGTACCAAGAAGGACGAAAAGGAAAAGTCCGATTCCGATTACAAAGAGTTCTGCCATGGTGTTGCTATGAGTGCTGTCCTTTATGACCTTTCACCCGACTAAAGAGCGTGCGTCAAGGGGGGAAGCCAAAACAAGAAGAAACTAATTTTTCACTCGGTCGTCGACTCTTTCAGACTTAATTCTTTAACGATTAGAGTTTCACCGATTGTTCGGATGACTTCGACAAATTTGCCAGTTTCAAGAGTTGCGGTGTCGTCTTCCAATACAGCGGAGCAGGTTCGAAGCGCGCTTTGGAATTCGACCTGTACTTGACCGGATTGGCCTGGTAGGATGGTCATGTAGACTTGGCCTTGTGCACCAACCGCTTGATGGTGCTGAACAGTCGCATCGACTTCGAGGCTCTTCAACATTTGAAACACCTTTCCGATGAGCCACATAGAGATTGTACCCGCAATTGTTCCTGCAAGTATCGCCAGTGTTGGGATCTCTGTTTCCATGTTCACTGCGAGGCCAAAAATGCCAAACATCATCAAGAAGCTGAGCAATCCTTGAATCGTGAGCATGTTGAAGACGCCTTCTGCTCCCATTTCGAGATCGATATCAACGCCAACCGCACCTAATGCTCCGTCGGCAACGCCCCCGATGAGAATGAGTGCGAAATAAATCAAGAACAAAAACGTGCCAACAATAGCCATTGCTGCGAACAAAATATCGATGCCGCCGATATCTCCTAAGCCGATGAGATCAAGGAAATTAGTTAGTAGGCTCATTGGGTCACCAATTTGTTCATAGAGGCTTAGAACTTCAATCTTCTCCCAAGTTCCGCCTTCGAAGGGGACGGATGTAAATGAAATAGTAATGGCCATAGACAATCGGGCCAAGCGAAATGCCAACCAAGATTCCAACGCCCCAGTCTGGTAAGTTCAGAGCAATTGCAAGAACCAGCACAATCAGCAATGCGATCAAGATTGAGGCTTTCTCTAAGATGATGAAAATCGGGTTCGTGCCTTCATTCACGCGTTCCTTCATGAGGAACACGTCCATCAATCCGGCCATTTCATGCACCTTAGTTGAAGAGCAGACCTGTTCCAGCAGCTTCGTTCATGATCACCACGAACAGGTAAAGCAGGACAATGAACATCACAGGATTGCGGCCTTTTTGTGCTCCAAGCGGGTCTGTGTTTTCATTGAGGAACGATTCATTGAGGTCGTAACTTCCGTTGAGATTGATCTCCTTCTGCTGTCTTTTCGATTGGAATATGATGAGCATGGTTGTTGTGACAACCACTGCAAGCGGCGCTCCAATGAGGATGCCGAGCGAATCCTGTAGTTCGACCCACATAGAAGCGGTGAAGTACAAGCCGAGAAGTCCTGTGAGCATTGAAATTGTGCCAGACTTTGCACTCTCGACTGTGTTCTGCATGCTTTTGCTAAACAATCCTCCTTTTTGAAATCTATCCCGGCTCGTGTGTTATGGAAGGGAGAGATTGAAGATGGCGCGGCCCGTGAATTGACCATGGGTGAGGTTCGTTACGCAATTGCCGGCGACCCTGTTGACCATTCTCTGTCTCCATTGCTGCTGGGCCTTGTTCATGCTCGAATCTTAGATCTCGTTGGACCAAAAGAACTCAATTTACAATTAAAAGGCAGGCATCTGGTCGCAACCTCTCACATTGAGGACGCCTTTGCATGGGGTTACGCGGGTTCAGTTCCCGATGCACCGAACTGGGCTTACACCAATGCTCCGTTCGGAAAGTTTCGAACATCAGGCTTGTTAGCGAAAGCGATTGAAGCGGGAATGGCGGTAGAAGACGCAGATGATCGGTTCGCTCCAATGGGGGAAGCTGCGGTCTCTTGGGCATCTCATTCAGTACGCGTCGACAGTAAGATTCGATTGCCTACGGGTTTTCTAAACAAGGAGATTTGGATGAATCTCACGTCTCCACTCAAGCACCAACTCGCAAGCAACGCAGTTTCAGCGATTGATGATTCAATGGTCCATCAGTCGGTGAATGCCCTGCGCTGGGACGGTCAAGGGTGGTGGTGTGCGGGTTTGGACGGTGCCGGAGTTGTTGCTTTAGCCCAGCATTTTGGCGTTTCATTCGAATCAAAACCAATCCTTTCTCTATGCGGTGGCGGAGGTGCTGCCCGCTCAGTTGCGTCGACATGGCTTGCAGCGGGGGGCCGAGTTCACGCTGCAACCTCCCGTAGGCCTCTCCCGGAGGAATTGCAATCACAATGCACCGCTTCGTCGAAAAACGCAGTGTTCGGGGTGAACTTCGACGCTGAACTCGCATCTGCGCAAGCGCCGTTCATTCTCAACGCAGATTACAGGCCGTTTGAGGGCGATGTCGAATCAATGCTGTCCTCGATGTGTGTTCCTTCGCTGAATGGCAGGTGGATGCTCGTCGCTCAGCATTTGTCTTGCTGGGCAACGTTGTGGGCGCCTCACCTCAGGGACATTCTGCCATCAATTGACCTTCTCCTCACTCAGCTCATTCATGCAGAAGGCCTCCTCTCTGCTTATGCATGACGGAACAAGACTCATACATGACGGATGCAAGCACCCCACTGGGTTGACTCATGCAGGCCGCAAGTTTCCGTTGCTTGGCTGTCGTGACCTTGTTTTTGTTGGTGCCCTTCCATTCTGTATTTGCTGAGCACCCAAGCGAGACGGTTCCCTTTACTTCCAAGCATGACGGTGTTGATTTTCCAGTAGGATGGATCACTGGGCACCAAGGTGAAGGAGAAGCGCATACACACATGCAAGTTATCTATCCCGCAATGGAAGATGGTTTGGAGGCAAATATGGCTGGAAATGGTCCCTTCACATGGGTTCAATTCATTGGTGATGATGGTGAAGACATGGAGCAATACATGCTTCTTGCAACATCGCTGGCCAAGCGAGGACACATCGTGGTTGTCCATGCTGGCGTCTCTGACGCAACGGATTTTGACGAACTGCTCTCTCAAATTGAAATTGGTTACGAACTCATGGTCTCCCTGAACTCCTCGAACGAGGCTCTCATGGGTTCCTTCGGACAAATCGATCTTGACCATTGGGGTCTAGGTGGTCACGGCCACGGGGCTGCTGCTGCGTATGGAGTTATGCCATTCTGGAACGAGAGGGATGGGACGCCTAACGCCCATCCGCCGCGTGCAGTGTTTGGCCTTGGAACTGATTTCTCGTCGTGGGGGGAAGAAGACCACTGGTCAACCCTTGCACCAGAGGAGTGGGTCATTGATGTTCCTAAACCCTCGACAGGGCTCTTCGTTACGGGAACCCTTGATGGCATCGCAGAATTCAACGAAGTCACAACCGTTCTCAACGCAACGGATCAATTCGGCTGGCATGCAATGCAATTGCTTGGTGCGAACCACTATCAATTTCAAGAAAGCACTTCGTTTTTCGAATCCTTGGGCGACGAAGATGCGGCCATCACTCAAGAGCAGCAAATTGAGCGAACAGCAGCACATGTCGTGCCGTACCTTGATCTTACACTAAGAGGGGACCACGAATCATTCAGAACGGCGTTTAATCGCCCGGATGATGCAAGCACATTGAGTGATGCGGATGCATATTTACAGGAGAACCTCATCCCAAGTCATTTTTTGAATGAAATAAGCCAAACGACGGCACCATCAGACACCTCCAACTTCAGCACCCAAGACACAGTAAATTGGAGGGTAAATTGGACACTGAGGGACGGTACACCTCCCAACAATGTTTCCAGTTCCTGGTTGATTCAAGTCGAATGCCAAGTCCTCGGGATGCCATCCTTTGATGGAAGTCTTACCGATGACAAAGAGGCTGAATGCCTGTATCCCATGGCCGATGTGCCACCTGGCGAACAAGTGTTTCAACTGCAGATTCGGGTTGAAGGTGCTCCGATGACCTTGTACCAACCGTTCAACCGCACTGATGCCCCTCTTCTCTTTACCACCCCAATTCCATCCATCGATGTTGAACAACGAGGTAGCCTGGCGGTCGAAGCAGCGTCCTTTGCGACCGACCCCGATGGTCAGGACGTGCTGTTTGTTGGAGCAGAGTTGATTGGGGGGGCGATTGGTAACTTCTCCATATCTATTGATTCAACAGGCGAGAGTCTGACCGTAACCCACACCGCTCCGGGCGAGTATGTTGATGGTGCAGATGTGTGGCTTAAGCTGCGAGCAGCTGGCGATGGAGTCATCGACGAGGGTGAAGTCACCACCAATATTCGAGTCGTTCCAGTGGATGATCCGGTTGTGGTTGATTCCACCGTTCCGATGCAGAACATGGTTGAGGACGGCCCATCAACCTCAATCACGCTCAAGGATTTTGTCACAGACCCCGAAGATGAGGAACTCATCGCCAGTGTTTCAGGTCAGACTCAAGGCCTCTATGGGCCGGTCGAATTCACAATCAGTCAAGGTGTTCTTACCATGACTCCCCGAGAAAACATGCACGGGGCTTCAATTCTCCATTTGTTGGTCAGCGACGGCGTCAACACTCCAGTGGAACTTGATGTGCCTTTGTACATCGAACCGTTGAATGATCCGTTGACGGTGAACAGCAGCTATTGGAGCATTGAATTGCTTGAAGACGACGCCATCGCACTGAACCTTTCTGAAATGGCATGGGACATTGATGGTGATGTCCTCTTCTGGACCATTTCGGACCAATCTGCAAATGTCGACGTGGTTCGCGCTGCTTCACAAATCTTGATTTCAGGGGCAATGGATTATTCCGGTTTTGACAACAGCGTTTACCTGAATGTGTCTGATGGGGAAATGACTCATTCTGCTCTTCTAAACATCACCGTGCTCCCACAACCCGATGCACCTTTGGTCACCATAAAGGAACTCAATTCTGTCGATGACAGATCAGGAGGCCTCATGTGGTGGGTGTATGATCCGGATGGAGCCATTCCATCAGAAGCCAACATATCGGTGAACGGTACAATGTTAGAGAATCTGAGCCATTCATGCAGTTTTGACAGTTCATCTTCAACCAACAGATGCCTCACATTCATTGAGTACCCTTCTGATGCAAACGGTACGGTGGAGATTCGAGTGGCGGTTATTGATGGAGACTTAGGCATCGAATCGGTGTCCTACATGAATGTGAATTTGTCTGGAGATTCAACTTCAGCTCCAACCACTTCACAGGGAGAATCGGACGGCAGCACCTATGTCCTTACTGGTGTCGTTTTGATGTTTGGATTTGTGGTCGTACTCGTGTTGCTTGTGGTCTTGTTTTCTCGTCGTAAAGATGCGACAACCATGGCGCAATTGGTTGAAATGGAAGAAGAAGTTCCACTCGAAGCGACGAGCAGTGGTGGCTTGTTGGCTCGGGCACAGACCAAAAAATGAGTTCACAATGGAATGTTTCCATGCTTTTTAGGTGGGCTCCATTCGCGCTTTGAGCGCAAAATGTTGAGGGCTCTGCACAATCGAATCCGACTTTCATCAGGCTCGATGACATCGTCCAACCATCCGTTGCGGGCGGCGACGTATGGATCTCCGAATTTGGCCTTGTATTCGGCGACCAATTGTTGGCGCACCCCTTCTTTTTCATCATCAGGCACCGCATTGATTTCACGTCTGTGGATGATGTTTACCGCTCCATCCGCACCCATCACCGCAAGTTCTGCCGTTGGCCACGCAACGTTGTAATCGCTCTGCAGGTGTTTGCAAGACATCGCAAGGTATGCCCCGCCGTATGCCTTTCGAGTCACGAGGGTCAATTTCGGTACGGTTGCTTCTGCGTAGGCAAACAACAGTTTAGCACCATGGCGTATGATTCCACCCCACTCTTGGACAACGCCCGGCAAGAATCCGGGGACGTCTTCAAACGTGACAAGTGGGATGTTGAAGGCATCGCATGTTCGTATGAAACGGGCGGCTTTGATCGATGCATCGATGTCTAAACAACCAGCAAGGACCTTTGGTTGGTTGCCTACAACGCCAATCGTCCGTCCTTCAAGGCGCGCGAACCCGATGATGATGTTGTCTGCATAAGCCTCGAATAATTCAACGAAAATTCCATCGTCCACAATTTCTTCAACGACTTTCACCATGTCGTATGGTTTGTTTGGATTATCGGGGACGAGAGTTTCGAGGATGGTGTTCTTGCGGTCTTTTGGATCCGCAGTTTCTTCCACTGGTGGGTCTGCCATGTTATGGTCGGGCAGGTAGGAAAGAATCTCCGCTGCAAGCGTGCATGCGTCTTCCTCATCGGATGCAATCATACAGGCAATTCCTGATCGTGAGGCATGGAGGTTCGCACCACCGAGGCCGGCAGCATCCACCTCGCCATCGATGACCTCAGGTGTTTCCAGAGGTGAGGAAAGGAACAATTGCCCGTGTTCTTCGCCCAAGATGGTGAAATCAGCAAGGCTTGCTGCAAGCGCTGAGACGCCAACAACCGGTCCAAGCACCAACGAGATCATCGGCACACGGCCACTGCACTGGACCAGCCGGTCGAGCAACTCGCCCGTGCCTGCGAGTGCAGAGATTCCATCGTGAGCGCGTTGTCCGCCGCCGTCCCAAAGGCCGATGATTGGCGCTTTGACACGTTCAGCCATCTCGACAACTTTAGCGATTTTTTTAGCGTGCATTTCGCCCATGCTTCCGCCGTGAACACTGAAATCTTGGGCAAAGCAGTACACGCGACGTCCATCGATGGTCCCATGGCCCGCGACGACACCATCGCCAAGGGTGTGATGAAGGAACATGCCGTTGTCGGTGGTGCGGTGGGTGACAAATGAATCCAGTTCGATGAATGAGTCTTCATCAAGCAACATACGGACACGGTCTCGAGCTGTTCCACGGCCACTGGCGCGGATGGCTTCTTGACGCTTCAGACCGCCACCAAGGCGCGCTTGTTCACGCTTGTATTGGAGGTCTTCGAGACGCTCACTCGAGTTGCCTGCCATGCACCTTCCACTCCGTCACGGTTTTTCATTAGAACGCTCAAGACATGAGGTCATTGCGGTTCTCGCCACACAAGTCTGCGGCAATTGCGTCGCCCACAGTCATCGATGTTGATAGAGCCCAATGGACTTTGACAATCATGGTCTCAGGTGTTGCCACACTTCCATGGCCAATCAAGCCCATGTCCATTTGTTTCCTTCCCTTTGAATAGACGTTCATGTCGATTGGACCATTGATGCACTGCGATGTGACGACGATTGGAATTTCCCTGTTGACGCATCGAGTTAATGTGCGCCAAACCTTTGTGTTTTCAGGTGCGTCTTTGCCGGGGTCCTCAATCGGAAGATGGCCAAGACCGGTTCCGTGAACGACAATGGCTTGAACCCCGCTTTGAACCACAGCTTCAATGTGTTCAGCATGCAACCAAGGTCCTGCGGTAAATTGCGCGATTCGAACTCCAGTTTCGTAAGCGTCCGGGCGTTCTGTCGTTAAGCGGTGAGTTTCGCTCGCCAACACATCGCTGTAGCGTGCATTGAGGGTATGAGTCAGGGTACCATTGTCAATGTGAACTGCACCGAGTTGCTCACAATTCACTGGCTGGAATGCATCCCTTCGCGATGAATGCATTTTTCTTGCCCCAGTGCCGGGCAAAACCGCACATGAACCATCATGTGGCCCCGCATGCATCACCACGACCGTTGAATCTCCAACCGTGCCAGTGGGTTTGGGTGCGTTTGCAGCCCAATGGACCGCACAAAGGAGGTTTTCAGCGGCGTCGGACGAACCCCGATCCGAGGAACGCTGTGAACCCACGAAGGCGATGGTCCCCGGTGACTTTCCTCCTCGACCAGCCCAAGCCATGCCGACAGCGGCTGATGTGATGTGGAGTGTGTCGGTTCCGTGGGTGACCACCACTCCGTCACAGCCGTCATCGAAGGCTTTCTTCGAGGCTTTGACGATGGCGTTCCAGTGCTGTGGTCGGATGTCATCGCTGAACATGTTGCCCAACTTTACGGCTTCAATTTGAGCGATGGATGCAAGTTCTGGCAGGCTTGCGACCAGTTCTTCAGGTTCAAACCGAGCGACGACTGCCCCGGTGGCATAGTCCACTTTCGAGGCGATTGTACCGCCAGTGTGAAGGATTCGAATTCGTGGAAGATCGGTTGATGATTCAACGCCCTCTTGCTGGGTTGCTGGGATGGGATTATGTTCCCCGATCACGGTAACGGAGTGAATCGACTCAAGCGGGTAACTTGCATTATACCCGTTCGCCAGTTTGAGTGTGATATGGGAGCGTGCCGCTGGATGGAGGACGATGCCCTCAAGCACAGTCTTCCCATTGTGACTTTCAACCTCGAGGTTTACCCTTTGGCCTGGACTTGGAACTTCAACCATGAATCTCCCAGCGGTCGAGAGCACATCAAGGGTTCGCAAATCGCCTTTCCAGTAAACCGTTTATCGAGCGTGTACGCAAGGCTACAGGATTGTTTTGGTGCCGGGAGCGGGGCTTGAACCCGCGACCTTCGGATGTCTCAGACACCACAAGGGGTTTGCACGTCATACGAATGCCTTGAAGGCTGCCCTATGAGTCCGACGCGCCACCAACTACGCCACCCCGGCTTGGTTCCCCCGTGCCGCCTTCCCCCTTTGAAGCATACGGCCGTTTCTCTATGGCTGTTCGACCGTAGCCTTCATTCACTTCACGCCATAGGAGGGGCTATGGTGGACATCAACACTGCAATGGCCGCAGCCTCTGCAGAGCAAAAGCGAAGGTCCTCTGATGGCAACCAGGAGCGTAAAAAAAGACGCACTGGTAAGGACATGGGCATTGAGGCGTTCGATCCGGTGACCTACGTTGCCAAAGAACGAGCGGACACCGCATCCATGTGGCTGGTTTTCACATTCTCAACCGTCGTTACCTTGCTCATGCGGTATGTTTTGATGCCGTCCACCGACCAAGAAAAATCGGATATTTTGTACCTTTTGCCACTGGCTCTCATCGTTTTGATTCCACAGGTTCACCGCATGGTTATGCCAGAGAGGTTCATGGAACATTACACCAAAGGCACTTGGTTCAAATCTGGTTTCCTTCACATGTTCACCTTCCTCGCGCTTTCCTTTATGCTCGTCAATCCGCCACTGGGCGATGTTGTTGCTCCGCAACTTGCAAGCCAATGGACCATTGTAACCGATGACGGAGAATCCCTCGTGTACGCTGACGACAATGGAAAGGATGGTGTCATCACTTGGACCGTCCCAAGAGATGCTTCGCTGCAAGGCGAAGTCTGGTTGCTGTTCGGCCTCGCAGACAACGTTAATTCAGACGGAGCAACGGTGACGGTTGAGTTGAATAACAACAACGTCGACAACCTTGAACTTCCTTCGAACGATTCCTTCTGGGACACAAATGAGGTCCGAATTAACGAGGGCCGTACGGCAAACAATCGCTCAGCACCAAACTTGCTCCCTCACGGAGACAGCGATCAACCATTCGCAATCCTTCTTTCTGGGACGGGGTTGAACGTAGGTGTGCATGACATCACTGTCCTCATCTCTGAAGATGGAGATCCGTGGGTGAACACACGCGAGTACAAGTGGACCCTACGCATTGTCGAAGAGTTGCCCGAAAGCGACGCTTCATGAAAGTAAATCACCATGCGCTAGCATGATGGTTGACAGCAGCTTTGAGATTCGATGCACGTCGTATTGTTCACGGGTTCTCCTTGCAATGGAGTGGCGCCTGATTGCCCGAATAAAGGGTGCAGCGGGCGTCCAACAAAGAGCGTCGAGCAAATGCGATGTGGTGGTGGTCATGGTGTTGGGTGGGATGCGCCTACCCTGTTCTTTTCATTCACCCATGAACTGAAAGTGAAAGTGAAATCAACGAAGGTGAGTGACAAGCCGTGCGGTCAAAGCATCGAGTTGTATTTGCTCTCCGCCACCTTCGACCAACCTGTATTCAACTTCAGCCATCCACTCTGTGATGTCCAATTTTGCGTCTTCGTTGAGGAAATCAGCAGTGTACAACTCACGGTGCAATTGATTGACAAAGTCGGTACCTGCTAGGCCATAACGATCCAAGAGTTCACGCAACCGTCGGCGAGCAGCATGGAATCCGTCGTCCCTGCACGCCATGAGGTATTGGTGGAGGGCTTCAGGTGGAGCGGTTGCAGAAGTTTCGTAGATGAGGTCACGCGTGATGTGCATGTTGATTGCAGCTGAGACTTGCAATGCAGTCAGTGCCTTCCGAAGATCGCCTTGTGAGATCCGGGTCAGTGCATCCCCTGCATCTTCCTCGAGCGTGACGCCTTCAAGTCCTGCAACATGGTGGACTTGAGCGTTGACATCCGCATCTGAGAGAGGTCGAAAGCGAAACACTGCGCATCGGGATTGAATCGGTTCAATAATTTTCGATGAATAATTGCACGAGAGAATGAATCTGCATGTCTCGGCGTACTGTTCCATGATTCTTCGCAACGCACCTTGAGCATCGTTGGTGAGGGCATCGGCTTCATCCAAGAAGATAATTTTGAATTCAGCACCGCCGTAAGGCGATGTGCGGGCAAATTGTTTGACTTTGGTTCGAATGCTTTCCAGTTTTCGTTCATCGGAAGCGTTCATTTCAAGCAAGTTCCGTCGGTACTCTTCACCGAACACGTCCTTTGTCAATGCCATAGCGGCGGTTGTCTTGCCAGTTCCTGGAGGGCCGGCAAACAAGAGGTGGGGAAATTCCTTCTTTTCGGAATACACAGTGAGCCTTTCGACGACGGCGTGTTGGCCACGAATTTCGCTCACCGCTTGAGGACGATGACGCTCAACCCAAAGTTCGCTCATGCCTTGCTCTTGATGGCGAGCGCCCTTCAACATTCGCACGCTTTAGAACGGCTTTTCCCATCCCAAAAAGCAGGGAAATTCCTCCATTTTAGAACTCCCTCAGGATGGCGTTGAAGCGAAAAGACAGTATATGGAGCAGTTCGTCACCGGAGTGAGTCCCATGCCTAGCGCGACCGAACCCCGTCGAACCCCTACCGTCATCATGCTCGTGATGATGTTCCTCATCGCAGATTTGTTCGTTCCTCAAGCCGTCCCAGAATGGCGAGAACTTGACGAGCAGCCTGTCGTTTTCAGTGTGACAACTTCCGACGCTCCAACCTACGACACCGTCATTTCCGATACAAATCCAAACACCGTTGGCAACCAATCCGATGAAGGAGGCGTCGGAATTTCTGAGTTCGGGCAAGAAAGTCGCCTCCTCTTCACATTCCCAATGAACCTCACTTCCTCTTCATCCATCCAATCGGCCACGCTTGACCTTGAATGCACAACCGATTCAATTTCCGCGACTCAAATTAATATCTACACCGCTCACGCTAACGCCTGGAACGATTCTGAAGCAACATGGATGCAAAGTGACACCAACTTGCCATGGGATGCCCAAGGTGCTGATGGAGCAAGCGATCGGGGTGCATGGGAACCACCGTTCCGTGCTTCTGCGAACGGAACTTTTAGCCTGAATGTCACAGCCCATGCCCAACAGGCCGCAGCCTCAAACAACAGCGAACTCAACATCTTAGTCTCAGGAAACGGAGCCCTCTATACGTGTGACCTCCTCGAGAGTCAAGCCATCAACAACCGTCCTTCTCTGACCGTGGTCTCCAGCGCAACAGCAGCGGGAGACGGTGGCTCAATGTCGTCAGTCTTTGCTGAAGACGGCCAATCATTGATGACCGACGATTTCATCCTCACCGCTGACCGAGATCCGACGATTGCCTACACCTCATTGGTTGGTCAGGCGGTCGAATACCAATTTTCCCTAGAACCAAATTTCAAGTCTGAACTCGATCTTGAATGGCATTATTCATCTCTGTGGAACTCGTTCACCACAACTGGGGCTTCTGGAAGCTATCAAATTCCTTCCGGCGAGCAATTCGACAACGGTTCAGAAGTGCATTACCGATACAGGAGCATGGACTCGACAGGAACCCTCGGCGCATGGACCGACGAATCCTTCCTGCTTCCTGCTCACGATGTTACCGACAACGGGGACAACACAGCCAGCATCAGCGTTGACGTTGATGACCTCAGCCTTCCAACCGACTTCATTGAAGACACTTATTCGAACCAATTGAGCCGGAACACCAAGTACGGTTCCTCGTCAACCATGGTTGCAACCCTCACCTCAAACAAGGAATCCATGATTCACTTCCGCATGGACCTCAGCCTGCTTGGTTTGCCAGCAAACGCTACCATCATCGACGCAAATGTGGAATTACAACGCCAATCCTCCAGCGGCTCCACCATGCTTTCAATGCATGAGATGGAATCAAACATCTGGATTGAAGATGAAGTGACTTGGAACCGCGGTTCAAACGCAAACAACTGGGACGACGGTGGCCGAGAATACGCTTCGACAGCGACAGACACAGGTCTCAATGGTTCACAAACAGCATCCCGGTTCGAGTTTAGTTTCACTGACAGCCTGCAACAATGGATTGAATCTCCAACAAACGACCCTGCTGATTACCTCATCGTGGCTCGTGGTGACAACGGGGCGTATTCCTCCACGGGCACTGTGTCAACAACATTCCACACCTCAGAAGCATCTATTGAAGCAGATCAGCCATCCGTAGAGATCACCTATGCTTGGGGCACAGGGGCGACCTTACCGAGTGTGAGCCTCACAGCGCCTGCTCAAGGCGAAGCGGTTTGGAACCAATCAGGTCACAACTTCTCAGCCAACACAACGCCTTCAATTGAATGGGACGGCACGGCATCTTCCTCCTACGACATCGCTTTCCAAATGGCAACCGATGAGCAGTTCCGAGACAGGGTATGGGACGTGAAAACCTCATCAAGTTCGGCATTCGCTTCCAGCGACGGCATCATCAACATGACAGGAACTGATGCACTCGATGTTGGGAACATGTACTTCTGGCGTATGGCGCACCTCGATTCTGATGGGCGGTACGGTGGGTGGACCACTTCGAATTTCCTTGTGAGTTCAGCAGAGTCCACTTGGCTTGGCGGCGATCGGTATGAATTCCGCATGAGCAACGGTAATGGCACAGTTGACGGCCTTTACCCTGCATGCATGGACACGTTCATTGACAGCGGAACACCAAACCAAAATTACGATGATGAATCGAAACTTCTTGTGTCGTACAACACCTATCCTTTCGAAACAATGGCGCTCATGAGTTGCGATTTGAAATCCAACCTTCTGCCTGCAGGATATGCCGTTGAATCGGCCAACCTCGAGTTCACTTTAGGGAGCAACCCCTTCAACGCACCAACCCTTGCCGTTTGGGAAAACACCCAGGACAACTGGACTGCAGACGGAGCCACTTGGACCACATACGACGGTGTCAACAACTGGGGTATGGCAGGAGCAAAAGGAGCAGAGCGCGGCTCTTTGCTTGATTCTGTAAGCCTCGGCACCTCATTCAGCTCGGGCTCGACCGTCGAATGGAACGTCACCTTGGGTGTCCAAAACGCCATGAGGGAGAACCGCAGTGTGAATTTCTTGTTGGGGATTTTAGGTGTTGGATCAGGTCAAACAAGAGACGTACAATTGTATCCTGGAAGTGGAGCAGTCTCCACTCGACCCGAACTCACCTTCGTCTATGTGCCAGGTTCTAACGCCGTACCAAACGACCCGTCGCCTATGGCACCATTGAACGGTTCATGGTCGATTGGCTCCGGTGTGGATTTGACGCCGCTCGATCAACCAATGCTTGAATGGAACTTCAACAGCAACCTCAGCGTTGGTGGTTACGCAGTACAACTGGACACCACCTCAACCTTCGATTCATCCGATCTCCAAGTGTTCACCTCGTGGAACGACGCAGGGTTCGACCTTGCAAACAACACCTACACGCCTGCAACAGGACTCGAAGAAGGCACAACATGGCATTGGCGAGTTCGTGCAATCTCCGCCACCAACCAAATCGGAAATTGGTCCAACAGCTTCCACTTCTTGTTGCCGGACCTCACCACCTGGCAAACTTGCCAAGATGGTTCATGCGCTGCAGTCGAGTTGCACCACCGTGAAGCCATGCCTGCGCTCAACCTTCCTAATTTCGAAGACACCTATGTCTACGAAGCTGGAGCAGGTTCGAGTTCAACTCATGACGATGATACCCAGATGAAAGTGGGTGCAATTGGATACGACCGACAAGCCGTATCCCTCATTCGAATTCCATTGAATGCTGTGCCACAACCCGCTAATGCCCGCGTAACCGATGCGGGTCTCAACTTGTTTTCTGAATTCGGATCCTCAACAGGCGAACCGCTTGCTGTGCGGCCAGTGCTTCAAAACTGGAACGGTGACGCCAACGATACGACCTACGACGGCACCAACAATTGGTCCGCCCTTGGCGGCCGAGACATTGGCGTTGATGCCGGTCCTTATGTCGACCTGCAAACATCGGTCAGCGCTGCATGGATGACATGGGATGTCACAGAAGCCGTGCAAGCCGCCCTTGACGCTGGTTCCTCTTCCCTTTCGCTCATGGTGTACGCATCCAATGACATCACCTCTTGGAATTCAGGAGCAAATGTGATCACATTCACCAGCACTGAAGGCATATCTTCGAATCGACCTTGGCTTAATTTGACATGGACCAACGGAACGGCAGCTGTCCCAAGCACAACTGGAACGAATGCTGGACCAGCCAATGCATCCATTCTCTGGAACGCAACAAGCCACGCCGTTCTGCCCGAGTATGCTCCTCTGCTTTCTTGGACTTTACCAGCCAGTGCTTCGGCTCCTGCTGCATGGCGAGTCATGCTGTTCGCAGATGCAGATGACGACATGGCAGGGCGTACAGTCTACGACTCTCGAGTGAATCCAAGCGCCTTTGATTTGACCAACTTGACCTTCACTCCGCCGACTGAAATCCAAAACCTCCAGACTGTTCGCTGGACAGTTCAGCCGATTGACACGGGGATGATTGGCCCCCAAAGCAACTCAACCATCTTCTACATCCCAAGCGTTATGTCGGGCGAAGTCGATGCAAACCACGCATGGATTGACCTTCAGGACGGAAGTTTGGTGGCCGACCTAGACTACCCAAGCCTCACCCTTGACACGGCTCTCGATAGCGGGAACACCCAAGCAAACAACGGTGCAAGCGGCTATTTGGCCGTCGGGCAAAGCCCAACAAGCAGCACCCTTCGTTCCTCGACCCTTTTGTCGATTGACTTCAGCACCTTGCCAATGCCAGCGGTCTATGAAATCGACAATGCCTCCCTACACCTTTCAGCAGTTGCCGGCAGTGGAGAAGTGTTTGTCACAGTGTCAGAAATGATCACCTCGTGGGATGAAGCTTCTTCTTGGGCCTACCCCGGAAACAACACCACCTCATGGGTTGGTACCGGCGCATACCACTCTGCAGATTCACATATCCCAGAAACCGAAGGATTCTGGATGAACGGTACAAGCGTCTATGACATCAACGTCACCGCCATGCTCCAACATGCCATCCTCCGTGGACAAGAAAGTCTGAACATTCTGATTCAGGCTGAAGAAGTCGACGGCACCGTTGATGGAGTCTACTACATTGCAAGCAGCGAAAACACGGTCCAAGCCGACCGACCGCTTCTTTCGTTTACCTATGGCACTTCACCAGCATGGGTTCCTTCTGCCCCAACGAACATGTTGCCTGCAGATGGCTCGACCTTGTGGAACCTCTCTGCAACCCGCCCAAGCGGCGCGGATGAAGTCTATGCGAATTGGACCTCCTCAGAAACCAACCAAACTCAATGGGTTCTGTGTGGTGCCAGCGAGCCAAGGATGATTGAAGACCTCGAATGCTTCGATTCAGCATCGGCAGCAGACGGCGTTTGGCCTGATACTTCTTGGGACCCAGCCAACCTCACAATGGGGGACACGAACATGACCAAGGGTGACTTCTGGAACCATTGGCGCGTTCGAGCAGACCAAGATGGACGGATTGGCCAATGGTCTTCAGTCCAAAAATTCCGTATTCCTGAAAATCAAGGTTATGACGATGGGGATGGCAACCAATCACTCGGACTCTACCGAGGTTCAATCTTCGAAGAAACTGGTCTCCTGCCAAGCGTCCCGGATGCTGAAATATCTTCGTCGATCTCCACCAATATCGGATCAGCTCAAACCATCAACCTCGGAACATCAAGTTCTGGATCTGGTCAAAGCAGCATTATGTTTGAGTACGATCTTAGCGCCATGCCGTGGCCAGCCGCTATGACACCGACTTCAATGCTGCTTGGTTTGTACCGACATAACGTCGTTGGCACATCAGCAACCACCGTTTCAGCCCACGCCTGTGGTTCCTTCGTTGAAAGCAGCGTGACGTGGAACAACACCCCGACCTGCTCGCCAAGTGAAATCACCAGGTCAACCCTCACATTGAGCCCTTCAAGCGGATGGATTGAGTGGGATTTGACGAGTTTGGCACAATCCAATGTAGCCAATGGCAACATGACCATGACGGTCATGCTCGAAGTGGTTGGAACCCCATTCACCAACCACCAATTCTACTCTTCGGATTATCACAACGAGAGCTTAAGGCCACGTTTGGTCGTGGAGTACATCGATAACGTCGATGGAATTCAACCCCCAAGCCAACCAAGCCTCACCTATCCAACCGATGGAAAGGTCCTCTACAACACAAGTGGTGTCGTGCTTGAGCCAGATGCATCCCCGGTGCTCACTTGGGCGCCATCAACCGGTGCGACAGGATACATTGTGACCATTGCCAATCAATCTGGAGTCTACAAATTCCGTTCGTGGGAAGGCACAGCAATCACCGGTACAAGTTTCCGGTTCCCTACCAGTCTTGATACAGGCGAAGTCTTCCAGTGGTGGGTCCAAGGTGTCAATCAATCGATTCCAGGCCCTTCCTCCTCTCGTTGGTCGTTCGCTATCGGCGATCCGGCTCACACAGATAACGGCGATATGACTTACACATACGCATTCCAAACAGGAAGTGAGGTGACTCAATTCGGCCATACCAACATACGTGAAACTCACTTGAGCGAAGCAGATGGTGATTCCAACTTCGGTGACTCTGACATCATTGAAGTGGGTACATATTTCGGTCAAAACAGTGGTCAGAAAGCCTACATGACCTTCGCTCTGGACAACAGCCAAGTTCCACTGCCTGCTCATGCAAGCATTCACTCTGCAAGCCTTGGGCTCTACATTGACTCTTGGATTGCTGCTGGTGGTGCTAACGCCATGACCTTCAATGTCCACCGCATCACAAACACCCAATGGAGTCAATCCGCTTCTTCGTGGAACAATGCCTCTTCGGGTGTTGCATGGGGCGCGGCCGGTATGCAAGCAGGTGTTGATTACGATGCCACACCGGTTTCCAGCTTTGTTGAAACTGACATGACCGACAACCGATGGATCTGGTTTGACATCGGTGCACAAGGCATGCTGATCGACAACGACAACGCATGGCTCATCATTGGTACGCCAAACAGAGGCGATATGATGGCGAACTTCATTGCCAGTGAATCGATGATTGAACGGGCAGATGAGCGACCAATCATTCAACTCAACCACACTGATGTGACAACCATCGATGTAACACCAACGGCTCCAACGACAAACGCCGACACATCGATTTCGTTTGCTTACGCATCTTACAATCACCTTTCGATGGCCGTCAATGCACCAATTGTTTGGTCTGCCTCCAATGGAAGCATCTCAACCACTGGTATCTTCACGCCCTACGCTTCAGGCCAACACACAGTCTCTGCGTGCTTCGGCCTTGTTTGTGCTGTTGAAACCGTCACCGTCACCCCCGGTGCACCGACAACGCTTGTTGCCACGGGTTCAGCCAGTGAGATTACAGCAGACCAAACCATGACCATTACCGCACAAGTGGTTGACCAGTTCGGCAATGTTGTGCCAAACGAGGTCATCACGTACACTCCAAGCAACGGTAGCATGGATCTTGCACAACCAAATGTGTTTAATCCGTATGCTGTTGGACTTCAAACGATTACCGTCGGTTGGAACGGTCAAACGGTGGATGTGGATGTTCTTGTGACCACTGGTGTTGCGTCATACTTCACACTGGAAGGTTGCTCAGGTACCAATCCAGCAGGCGTCTGGTGTTCAATTACCCATACATTGTACGACCAATTCGACAACGAAATCGTCGATGTATCCCAAGCAGGCTCACTGACATGGACCGTGGAAAACGGAAACTACAGCACCCTTAACGAGGAATACTTCCCAGACCATGTTGGTGTGTGGATGCTTAACCTCACTTCCACAAGTGGAGCTGAAGGTCAACTTGCCATTGTTGTTGGACACGGTGAAATGGATCGCCTTGAACTCGACCTTTCAGCAACAGAAATCACAGCAGATGACCGCATTTACATCAACACAACTCGCATAGACGTACGTGGAAACCGTTTGCCAGTGTACTTGCCTAGCCAAAATTGGACCAAGACCTCCGACGGTCTTCTCACCGTTGGCGGCCCTGCAATTTGGGACCCTGTCTCGCGAGGAGAAAAGATTCTCGAGGCCAGGTACGAAGACAAATTCACGCAAGTGTCGATCACTGTTGAACAAGGTGACATTGTCACCCTTGTCCTTGTGGTTTCCAACGTCGATTCAGTCGGTGACACCTTCCAACTCACCGCCGATGATTCAATCGACGTGAAGGTCAAAGCAACCGACCAGAAAGGCAACCGTTGGTCAATCAACGCAAATTGGACGTTGGTCCACGCTACATGGAGCGATCAAAGCATCTTGGAAGGTGCAGATCTCGCCAACGATGAGGTGACATTCCAGCCATACCAGTCATCCGCCACAGCATACACAATCTTCGCAGTGTACGATGACGGCCAAATGGTCCATGAAGTCAGCCTCTTTGTTGAAGTGACTCAAGGTGACTTGATTTCAACCACCGTTTCTGCCATTGCTTCGGATGGGACGTCGGGTGAGAGTTTTGCTCTAACCGCCGATGAGCACATCGACTTCTCGGCAAGCCTCGAAGACCAAGACACGAACGCAATTGACTCGAGCACGCTGAAATGGGTGCTGATTGACACGGACAACGATGTCATGACAGACATCACAAGCCAATTGATCGCCAACAGCATGCGTTGGGAGGCGACGGATGTGGGCAACTTCACCATCTCAGGATTCGCAATAAGCAACGCAGGTTACAACATCAGTGATTCAGTATCGATCTCAGTGCTTCACGGCGTTGCTGTGAGCGTCAGTTCGGCCATGGACACCACTGCACAAGATGCAGGAAAGGAAATCTCCATCCAAATCACTGGAACGGACGCTGACGGAAACACCTTCCCACAAACGGTGGAATGGACGGAGAACAACAGTGCAGTGAGCGACATAACAGCAGGCGAGGGAGAAGGTGCATACACCTACTTCGCCCGCACAGCCGGACCCCACACATTGGAGTTCAGTGCAGGCCAAGCCTCCGATTCATTGGAACTGTCCGTTGCTGCGCAGCGTACGGTGAGTTCCATCACCGTTGAGCTCTCCTCTGATACGACCGATCAACTGGGAAGTTTCACCGTGACCGTTCTTGCCTTCGATGCTTATGATAACCCAATTCAAGTTCCTGCAAGCACGAACGTTGACTCCACTGGCCGGGCAGAAGTCTTGGCTCAAGGTCAAGGCGTTTGGAAGGTTGTGACGCTTGATAGCGGCGCTCAAGAAGTAACCGTAACATCTGGCAAGGTCTCCGAATCACTGGAGTATGAAGTCGTTGGTAACGTCGGTGGCTTCTTCAAAGCAGGTGGGCCATTGTATTATGTTGGTGCTGTGTTGCTTGGCATCATCATCGTTGTAATTTTGGGACTCCTTGTTGTGACCCTTCGCGGTGGCGATGAAGATTACGAAGATTACGATGAAGACGACGAGTATGACGACGAACCGGCAACTCGACCTGCTGCAGGGCCAACAGGGCCTGCACCGGCAGCTGGACCTACAGGGCCTGCTCCGGGACCATCAGGGCCGGCGCCGACCCCGGAACCCGAGCCTGAAGAAGACACCTCTTGGATGACAGATCACAGGGTCGATGACGATGGCACCGAATGGGCTGAAGATGAAAACGGCACCTGGTGGTACCGTCAACCAGACGAAACCGAATGGTCTGAATGGACAGAGTGAGCATAGTCTTTGATACAGGTTGAGGATGGAGGTGGGTCAATGGGGAACACAATGAACCATCACATCCGCACCGCACTTTGCTTGGTCCTCGTGGCTTTGTTTTGCACTCAAACATGGCAACCCTTGCCGACGAACCCCCTCTTGGTTGAGCCTACGCCAGACCATGCCCAGGGAGGCCCTGCTGTCCGAATTGCTATCGCATCCCCGGTGTACTCAGTGACTTCTGATGAAGTCGTGATGTTTGAGGCAACCCTCTATGATGCCGTCAACAATGTGGTCTCAGGGCAAATCAATTGGTCAGTCGCCAATGGAAGCATCAGCCAAGATGGTACTTTTTATCCATGGCAAGCAGGTGTCGTTGGCATCGAAGCAAGCAGTGGAACGCTTGTGGATGTGTTCAACATCACGGTAACCGCTGGTATTGGCCAATCGCTGCAAATCATTACAACGACGGCTCACGCCAAGGCTCCTACGACACTGGAAGCCAACGTTTTGGATGCACGTGGAAATGCAAAACCAGCAACCGATGTGGTTTGGACGATTGACGGCTCGTATGCAGGAATCGGGAGCCCTCAGTGGATACCGACCGAACTAGGCGAGGTTCACGTTCGAGCTCGATTGAACCAGATGGAAGACAATCAACTGGTTGAGGTCATTGCAGGGGCTCCCTACGAATTCCTGTTCGAAGAAGATCTACACCTTCGAAGCGGAGAATCGACCTACCTTCAAGTTCGTTTGCTTGACCAAAACGGCTACGAAATGAATCATACTGATGCTGGCTACAAATCGTGGACTGCAGAAAATGGCACCATAAGTCCAGTTGGTCGTTTCACGGCAACGTATCCTGGAGTTTGGAATTTGACCGTTGCAGCAGGAAACATCACTGGAGCATCAACCATTCGCGTGGTACCTGCAGACGCCTCTCTCTCCCAACTTTCTGTTGTGGGCGATCATGAAGAGTACGTGGCTGGTGAAACATACGAACTTGTCACGGTGCGCACCGATTCAAACGGATACACCGGTTCATTCACACCCCCGCTGGCAAACTTTAGCACCACAAGCGGAGGCTTGGCTTTTGTTGACGGTCGTGTTCACTGGACTCCCGGGTCAATGGGTTCTCACGAACTCAACGTCATGGATGAAGGGTCTCCTTCATCGCTTCAAGTCAATGTTGTTCACGGTCACGCCATTGATACAATCCTCACCCTCGAACCTTCTGTTCTTCGGGCTGGGCAACAAAGCGTTCTGTCCTTTTGGGCAACGGATCAAGTTGGCAATCAATGGCTTGTGAACGGATCGATGACGGTCGTGAGCGGAAATGAAACACAGTTTTCGCTTTACGAAGGCTATGCCACAATAACGCCACTTGTCATTGGAACATGGCGCGTTGAAGCATCGTGGTATGATTCAACCACGGCATTGCGGTATGACAGCGTGTTCCAAGATGAAACTCAAACTGGTCGTTTGGCGTTCATCGAATTGAACGGAGCGAATGAGATTCTAGCATCGGACACTTCACTGGATTTGGATCCACAATTCTTCGACGGGTTTGGCAATGAAATACCACCAATCGGATTGAATTGGACAGTGAATGGTGTTGACACAACAGTCGAACTGATGCTTGCCGATATGTTTTGGATTCCAACAGAAGTTGGCGGTCACGAAATTCGTGCAAACGCTGATGGTATTTTCGCTACGATTCGGCTCACCGTCGTTGCGGGAGAGGCGAGAAATCTCGTGACCAATTTTGAAAGTGGCCTCACAGTGAATGCTGGCGTTCCGCAAGAGGTCTTCATCCAAGTCATCGATGCTCATGGAAATATGGCTCCAGCAACCGAGGTAAGCGTCATGATCGGAGAAGAACTTGGGGTGCTTGAGGCATCACCATCAGGCAATGGTTATTGGGATTTCACAGGGAAAGTCTCTGGCACCTATTCGTTGACCTTTGTTCAGGCAGATGCGACGCACACCATCGATTTATCCATCCAACCAGGGGAAGCTGTTCGGGTCCTTGCAGAAGTTGACAGCCAAGGCATAGCCCAGGGTGATACTGTTTTGTTGCAACTTCAAGGCGTCGATGAATTTGGTAACCTAGTCATTGTCGAGCCTGAAAACACAACCGTTTCATGCAGCGCTGGTAAAGCAGCTTATGTAACATCAGATACATGGGAGTTGAATGTGAATTCTGCGGGTGACGATCGCTCATGCACTGTAAACTGGAACGGATTGATCACTCAACGATTCTTCGATGTCGAACCGGTGCTCTTTGGTGGCGCAGTCGGTTCAACAAACACTGCAATGACTCTTGCTTCTTTCCTCCTTGGGCTCATCTTGGTCACTTTGGTCGTGCTCGTGCGCAGAGTCAACAGCAAGGAAGACGACCCTGAATGGGTTGAAGATGCCTTTGAAGACGAAGAGGACGGTGAAGATTATGAAGATGAGGATGAAATTTTGGAGGAGACCACTCCCGTTTCTGAAGCGTCTTCAGAAGCCTCTGAGCCAGAACTATCGGATGAATTGCGAGCCAGTCTCGCTGCCAAAGCAAGTGAGGTTGGCGTCATGCAGGCCGCACCGGGAACCTCTCAAGGTGAATCAGGTTGGTATGTTGACGTCAGCAGTGAAATTCAGTATTGGGACGTCGGCACCGACGGTTCTTGGACTCGGGTGAATTGATGCCGCTATGGCAGCCTACCGAGGACGACTCGGAACTGATCTACATTCTTGCAGCCGCTCTATGCTGGACGAGTGGGCTTTGGTATGACTTGGTCCGCGAACAGATCTTAGCCCCCTTGCACGACTGGGGATGGCTTCGACACCTGATGGTCTGAGGCATCACTCAGCGATATCTTCGTGGCACAATGAAAGGAATTCATCGATGTCAATGACTCCATTTTCATCGCTATCAGCCTTATGGAAAATTGCCCTGTACTCATCGTTGGTGTAGGTGACCCCGAGTGCCTTGAGGGCATTGATGAATTCAGGTAGAGTGAGGTGGTTCTTTTGACCGAGGTCTGCCGCTTTGAAGGCAGCAAGGCGTACATTGCGCTCTTCGGAAGTTGGCTTGGAAAATTGATCGCGGAGGTTCTTGAACGGGGTCGTGACGACTTTGTTGTGCTTCCGACCATAACCCATGTAGGTGACGACGCCCAAGGCGCCTGCTCCTAAGGCTCCGATCAGCGCCTTATCGCCCATCAGATAGATCAACGCCATACCACTCAGAATACCAAAAATCTGGACATAGGGGTAAAGCGGTGAGAAGTAATGAGGTTTGTACCATTCTTGCGCTTGGGGGGAACGTCGAAGGACAATCACGGAGGAGTTGACGGCAACGAAGACCATGATTTGGAATCCAGACGCCAACTTAGCAACATCCTTTACAGGAAGGTAAAGAATGGCCAATAGCATTGCAAAGCCAGTCAAAAGAATTGGCCAATGAGGCGTTTCGTATTTGGCATTCACAGTTTCAAGTGCTTGTGGAAGGAGGTTATCTCGTGCCATCGCAAAGACGAAGCGAGAAGCTGCCAACACGCCAGACAATGCACCAGAGGCCATGGTGAGCACGGCGAGGAATGCTGCAATCAAGCCGATTCGAGTGCCTGCGACGTAATCAACGAACACCCAGACCGGGTTCTCGACTGGCTTGCCGTCAATCATGTAGGATTCAGCAGGCACTGCTGCGAACATGATGTAGGTCACTGCACAATACAAGAGCGTGACCAAGCCCAATGAAATCAGGATGCCAAGTGGGAGGTTCCGACCGGGGTTTTTGATTTCACCACCAATTGCTGCAACCTTGATTACACCTGCGTAGGCAACGAAGACAAAGGCTGCTGCTTCGGCAATCTTGAGGCTGTGTTCGCCAAAAGATCCACCGGCCTTGGGTTCAAGCGGCCTTGCGAAGTCCGTATCTCCTGCAAAAAGGGCCATCAGGCACACAAGAAGGAGAACAATCATTGTCAAGGCCAGAATCGGTGTTTGAACGGCTTTGATTTTCTTGACTCCCAAAATGTTCAGGAACGTAATCAAAACCAAGGTTCCAATGGATACGATTTGCATGTTCAAATCAACATCAAAGTATTCGGTTAAGGCATACATGTAAGCCGAAAATCCGATCAATGCAAAGGCAGCCTTGAGCAAGAACGATGCCCAGAGACCAAGCCCGCTGACCGTCCCAAAGAGCGGTCCATAGGTTCGTTCAAGGAAGACGTATGAGCCTCCACTCGAGGGCATGGCGGACGCCAGTTCGGATTTAGAGATTGCACCAGGGAGCACAACCAGAGCCGCAAGGAGGAAGGCCATCCAAATCCCTGGGCCCATAATGTCAGCAGCAAAACTCGGCATCACAAACAAACCTGAGCCAACCATGGATGCAAGGGAGATGACAACGACACCACCAAGTCCGACACTGCGCTCAAGTTTGTCAGCAACATCTTCTATGACACCTTTGACATCGCCTTTGGCAAGTTTTGATGCTGTCTGTTTCAAGTTCATGAACAATCCCCGAATAACCGACACAGAATGGTCAGTAACCCCTCGGAACCCTCCAAATCCTATAGCCTTGTGGAGCATATCCCCACACAGCGTACCGGAAAACGGTAACTCATTCTGTTGTCGGAGCCCGTGCGATGACCTTCATTTCTACCGCTATCGGGGTCGGAAGGGCTCGAATGGCCAGTGTGGTCCTGGTTGGTCCTACTTTTCCGAGTGTGTCTGCCCAGACTTCGTTGTACCCTGCGAAATCCCGATCCATGTCGACAAGGAATGACGTGACGTCCAGCACATCAGCAATTGATCCACCAGCTTCTTCGAGGATTCGCGTGATGTTGTCAATAACAGCCCGTGTTTGGGCCTTGATGTCGTAGTCCAGTGGATTTCCCGCATCATCGTGAATTGGCCCACCGGGGATTGCATTTGTTCCTGGTTGCCGTGGTCCTACCCCCGAAAGGTAGAGCAAATCCCCTACTTTTCTTGCATGGGGGTACATGCCAACTGGTTTTGGTGCAGCCTCACTGTTCACCGAGCCTTTCTGAGTGGTTGGCTCCCATAGGGCTGGGCCCGAACTTGTCTTTTCATCAGGCGATGGAGCACTGTCTTCGCTCTCCATCTGATCTTCAGCATCCAATACATTGCGCTCGCCTGCGAAAAATTCCACATCGTCTTCATCGTATTCTTTGTCACCAGCACCAGATGGTGTTGGATCGAGGTGAACAACTGCACCACCGGCACCGTGTATTGCCTCGTAGGCCAAGACATCACCTGTGAGGTTGTTGCGGTTGCCGTTCATTCCAGATAGCCACCACATTGGCTTGAAGGCAACAACCTTCTGAACTCGAATTTGTTTGTGAATTGTACGAGAGAGTTGTCCGACATCCTCGAGCCTTCCTTCTCCTAAAAACTCCAAGATCTTCCGGTTCCACTCGTCGTCTTTCAACGAATGGATTTTGTCATCCTTTGGTTCAATTGGTGCTGTGAACATCCGGTTGGAAAGGGACATTGCGGTTACAGCAACCGCTTTTCGACCAGTGGCTTTGATCACATCAAGGCATGATTTTGCCAGCACCGTTGTCTCTGCCCTGTTTGCGTACACGTTGGAAGAAACGATGACTGCGGGTATGGCGTTGTCTGGATTGAGCAGTTTGAGTGCAACAACTGAGCCCACGTCGATTGGGAAACCGGTGTAATTGATGGTCCGAGATTTTAGGCCTCGCTTTTCATTCGCTGCGTTCCATGCTTCGGCGAAATCTGCATCGATGTTGAAGGAGTAAGGAATAGAACCCAAATCGTGGAAGTCATGGTCGACCATCACCCATTCTGGATTTGGATCAGCCTGAATTTGGTGGCCAATGATGCTCGGCCATGTTGTGGAATAAATGACCAATAGGTCCGCATCAGCATCTTTGATGCGTTGTGCTGCATCATCAAATGCATCTCGCAAGCGTTGCCAACCCTCGTTTTGCTCAGGAACCAGCACCGTGTGCGGATGAACTGGAACGATGTAGGAGCCAACCAGGCGACCCTCAGTCATTCAACCGCCCCCGAATGTTGGCGTTCTGGCCATTCTACAATGGCGTTGCCAGTTCCAATGATTGTTCCGTAACCATGCAAAGTAGCAGGGTAGGTTGGTGTATCAAGTGTTGAGAGCAGCCATGACAATCCTCCACCGTCGCTTTCGGCGATGGCTTGCTCAGTGAACTCTGGCATTTCATTGAGGATGCGTTGTGCTTGTCCAGATTTGAAATATTCAATCATGCGCATGTCCCACAGATGCATGGCGTGGCTTGTGATGTGCTCCTTGCTCATGTCCTCTGGAATTGCCGATTCGGTTGTGAAGTGTCGGTGGGAAAGGGAGTTGCTTGCGAGCACCACCACTTTTTTGCCGCTTTCCATAATTGCTTCACGTGTGACCTTTCCAAGTTCAATCATCATCTCTTGCATGACTTCAACCGAATAGTAATCTCTCGATCTGTTGCTTGAAATCACGACGAGTGGTTTATCCCAACTCGGGTTGAACATGTGGCCGGTTGTGATGGTTCCATAGTCCACTCGGAAATCCGGATTTTCCATCATCTTGACAGCCAAACCAGCTTCCGCTGCTTTGTCGTGGATTCGCTTCGTGAGGTCCACATCGATGTTCAAATCGTAGTGGTATCGGAATAGATTTGGAAAGACCGGGTCAACCGAGAGGCTTTTGAAATTAGGCAGACCGAGAAAGTGGGTTCCGACATAGGTTTGCCAGTGGGGTGAAAGCAAAACAATGGCATCATATTCTACGTCCTTGAGTGAATCGCGTAGCCGTTCATAGCCCCAACGCAACTGTTCCCAACCGCCTTCGGCAACGGGTTCGTTTTGCGGGGGATTCTCGGCGTAGACAAGATGCGGAGGATGAGGTGCTAAGCATCCTGCCACAATTTCACCTTGCGTCATGATGTGACCCAAGCGCTTGAGGGCTATATCGGCATCGGCGTTTCGCATTGGATGCCACCTGCAGACCCAACACTCAAACAAGGCGGCGATTTCCCACCTCCATGGAGGAAGATGCCAACACCCCAATCGTACCGATTGACACTCGGACATTGGTGGACGACCTCAAAACGGGATTCTTTCACATCCTTGGCCCTGCCTTATTTGGTGCGGGCCTTGGTGGTGCGTGGCAGCATTACGCATTACCAGTCATTGACTCTGTGTTCGTCCCAAATCCGGTTCAATTCGCATTGTTGAGCATGCTGCTCCTTTCACCCCTTACCTACCGTCTTCTGGTCCACTCTTCGTTTGAGCGTTGTTTGGAGTATAGCTTTGGCTTTGCGCTTTTGAGTCTGCCTTTGTGTGTCGTTTGGTTGTCCGGATGGGGTGCCTTGTTCTGTGGAATGTATGCGATCCTGTTGGCCTGGGCCGCTCTATCAATGCTCTGGGGGCGCCGTCAATTGCCACCGTTTTCGTACGGGATATGGCACGCCATGGGCGTGGATTTAGGTGCTTTTGCTGGCGCAATTGTGATGTTTCAAATCCTTTAGTCACGAGGTGTAACTTTCTGAATCATTGGGGAAGTCCCCCGACCGAACATCATCGCAGTAACTTGTGATGGCCGTGTTGATGTCCTCTGCAAGGTTGAGGTATCGGCGTAAGAAACGGGGCGAGAAGTCCATGGTGATCCCCAGCAGGTCGTGAAGAACAAGGACTTGTCCGTCGCAGTCCGGTCCAGCACCAATCCCGATGGTCGGGATGTCGATTGATTCGCTTACTCGCTTGGCCAGTTCACGAGGAATTTTCTCAAGAACGATTCCAAAACAACCAGCCTCCTCAAGCAATTTTGCATCTGAGATTAATTTCTCTGCTTCTTCCTCTTCCTTTGCCCGCACGGTGTAGGTGCCAAACTTGTAGATGGATTGAGGCGTTAGACCGAGGTGGCCCATCACAGGAATTCCCGCTGTAAGGATTCGCTCGATGGATTGAATGATTTCTGAACCACCTTCTAACTTCACAGCATGGCCTTCTGCCTCTTTCATAATCCGGATGGCTGACTCGAGTGCGATTGCAGAATTCCCTTGGTAGGTTCCAAACGGCATGTCAACCACAATCAGGGCTCGGTCCACTGCTCGTTGAACACACTGTGCGTGGTAGATCATGTGATCGAGGGTCATCGGTACTGTGGTCACTTGACCAGCCATCACATTGGATGCGGAATCACCGACGAGGATGACGTCGACTCCGGCTTGATCGACAAGTTTTGCCAATGAGTAATCATACGCTGTGAGCATGGTGATTTTCTCTTGTGCACGCTTCATCTCGAGAAGCGTATGTGTGGTGACCTTACGCGCATTGCGGTGTACGGACATGGTTCCCCCACCGTTGCATGTGTTTTGAAACCCTCGCCAGCAGCGGCGAGGTCATTCTTCCTCGTAGGAAGCGGACAGTTGATGCATTAATTCTGCGAGCGCCTCTTCTTCATCGGCGCTCGACAAAACTTGTTGTTTTGATTCAAGGCCGTTTAGGACAAGTGCGGTAACCGTGTAGACCGAATTCGGGTCCTCATCAATGACATGATCAACTCGTTCAGCAACCCATGAATCTAGAATTTGTTCATCGATTCTTAACACAGCACCAATTCTGTTTAACACCCCGTTCAAGACATCCTTCAACATCAATTGATGTTGCTCCGTTGTGGCTTCGATGGTAGGTTGGAAACGAACATCGGCTGAGATGTACAGTTTGTGATGCTCCGCTTCTTCTGGGATATGGTCGAGCAGAGTCTGAACATCGGGGAACATCCCGTCATGGGGGATGAGCGGCTGCATTGTTGGGTGTTCAAAAGGAGGGAGTGCAGGTTCAATCACTCGCTCAATTGTGAATCTTCGCCGTCCTACAATGGAGATGAAGTGGTTGCTTCCTTTGGTATCGTGTTCGAGGATTTCTGCTTCACAGCCGTATGTCCTAGGTCCATCCCAGTGATTCGTTGGTTCGAATGGATCGTTCAGCACGAGTCCGAAATTTCGACCATCGAGGACACAATCATCCAACATTTGTCGATACCTTGGTTCAAAAACACGAAGTTCTTGAACTTCTCCTGGCATAAGCACCATCGGTAAAACGAACAGTGGAAGCGCTGCTTGGTCTGTCATGAGGGGGAAACGGAAGGATTACCTTTTGAACATGTGTTCTGAATCGAAGATTCAATTTTGATCCTTGACGCAAATATTTGTGGTTTCAGAAAAGAAGCCCATTGACCATTGGCCGCCTTCACGTCCCACGCCAGAATTTTTGACACCACCAAATGGGGTTCGCAGGTCCCTATGGAGCCAAGTGTTGACCCAGACAATTCCGGTGTCGATGGTTTGGGCGAGTGCTTTTCCCTTTGCTGTGTCTGCTGTCCAGATTGAGCCAGCCAATCCGTATTCCGTAGCGTTCGCCATTTCAGTTGCTTCCTGAAGGGTCTCAAACGTGTGAATGGTGACCACTGGGCCAAAAATCTCCTCAGTGGCGCACCTCGAGAGATGACTCAGTCCGGCGACGACCGTCGGAGCAAGGTATGCGCCATTGTGATCGGGACCCAACCGTCCAGTCATGGCGCGAGTGCCGCCAGTAAGGATGGTTCCTCCCTCTTCCATAGCGAGGTCAATGTACGACTCGACCTTGTTGAGATGTTCCATGGAAATCACGGTGCCAATTTGCGATTCTTCATCGCCTGGAGCCCCTATTTTCATAGAGGACACTGCCTTGACAAACGCTGCATTAAACTCCTCAGCAATGCGTGCTTGGACCAATATTCTTGACCCACATAAGCACACTTGTCCTGAGTTGGTAAAAGCGGCGCGAACCGCGCCGTCAACTGCTTGTTGCATGTCTGCATCATCGAGGACAATGGTGGCATTCTTCCCACCAAGTTCGAGTGATAATTTTTTGAACATTGGTGCTGCAGTAGCTGCGACAATACGTCCGGTTGCAGTTCCCCCCGTGAAGGATATACCGTTGATGGACGGGTGTTCAAGGATCCCTTGACCAACCTCTGGTCCGAGCCCGTGGACCAGATTGAAGACGCCGCTTGGTAGATTCAATTCGTCAAGCGTTTCAGCCAAGATGTTCGCTGTGAGTGGTGTCATTTCACTTGGTTTGGCGACGATAGCGTTGCCCATCAGCAGGGCAGGTGCGACCTTCCAAGAGAGCAAATAAAGCGGTAAATTCCATGGTGTGATTAACCCAACAACACCCAAGCCATTGCGATGGACATAATTCATGGCGTCCTTCATTTCAAAGGTCATCTCCTTTTGTTCTCTTGCAAATGAAGCAAAGAAGCGGAAGTTCTCAACAGATCTTGAGGCATCAACACGCCGTGCAAGCGAGATTGGTTTTCCAGTGTCGAGGGATTCTGCTTGCGCAATCTGTTCGTGTTTTGATTCGAGGGCATCGGCAATCGTTTCAAGCCAGGTGATGCGTTCAGCCATCGGCGTTGCATTCCACCCAGATTGGGCTTTCTTTGCCGCAACAGCAGCAGACTCGACATCACTCGACTTTGATCGTGGGATCGTGGCAATCACCTGCCCGTTTGCAGGATTGATGTCTTCCAAAGTTTGTCCATCGTGAGCCTCAACAAAGGCTCCGTCGATGTAATTTTTCAGGTGAAGCATCGTTCAGGCCTCCACATCGTAGAGCCATCTGTCTTCGTCCGGATCCCATTCATCCCATGTTGGTAATGTTTCCAAGCGTTCAAGGTATTGCTCGGGTACGATGCCAGGCACGATGAATGCCTTTTGTCGGTGCAATGGGTATGGGTTTCGAAGGTTGATTCCAAGCACACCAAGGACTGCTCGGGCGACATACCATGTGGCTTGTGAATTCCAGCCATGGGCGATTTTGACAACGATTCCGAGTCCCTTAGGGTAATCTGGATGTTCAATCGCTAGGCCAAGCAATCCATCTGCGCCTTCTTTGGCGATGACTTTTCCTTCACCTGCTTTGAGAACTGTAGAATCGAGACGATTGAAACCACCAACTAAGTCTGGATGACGGACCATTGCCTCCCAAATCCAATCCTTGTCTTTGTCGCGTACGAGCCCGGCATAGATTTGTGCAAGTTCTGCAACCGTGTTTGAAACGGTTGGCAAACCACATCCGTCTTTTGCAACCCTCAAAGGACTCCAGTCCTCACCGAGGTAGGTGCGAATTTCTCTCATGTAAGCGTGAAAGACTTCGTGAGTCGGCAGGGTATATCCTGCACGATTCCAACCTTTTTTCCTGCACCCATGTAGGATTGCGGCATGTTCTCCCGAGCAGGTGTGGAACCAACGGCGCGGCCGTCTAACCTGTCGGCCAAATTGAATCAATGGCACATCCAGTGGGGTGAGCATCAAAGGCCATTCTTCCTCAAAAAGCAAGGATTGTGCCGCTGCGACGTGCTCAGTGTCCCCGTTGTGAGAGGCGACCGCAATCGCCTTCTGTTCCCACGTAGCGTCTTCAAGCTCTTTGGTGAATGCCTTGAGCATGAACGGTTTCATCATCGATCGACCATAACACAAGACGTTCCCGCCAAACGAGTGGATCACCTCATCACCATGGGCCCAAGCTACTGCACCATGAATCGTGGTTTCAGAAACGCCATTGCGCCGGTAATCAACCAGTGGCTCCCACGCCACTTCACGCCCAGTGGGAATGCCCTCGACTTGCTCGCCCAATGGGCTATCAGGATACATTGCACTGCCCGGTCGGCCGGGCTCAACTGCGGATGGAGTGTCATGTTCAATCGACAATACTTCACCTCACCTGTTCAATCGTGTTTCCACAAGGGGTACAACTTGTTCCATGTACGCTTCCATGTCTCGGCAGACACGGTCTGAATCGTGATTGAAGAAATCAAACCAAGCCATGATTCGGTCTTCGGGATGGAAGCGTTCAATCATTTGCTGTGCCACTTCCTCGACGTTACCAATCAGTGCGTTGTTGGCTGCATTGCTCACTTTGCTGGGGTCAATGGTCCCTTCCAGTGCATTCCAATACGCTCCAAGAGCGGCCTTGGCTTCTTGATGAGCGGCGGTGCTTTGCTGCTCTAGAGTCAATCCGTCCTCTGCGTTGAGGAACACGAATGAAGTCCGGGGCATGTCGCTGCGTTGCCATGCACCTCCATCTGGATGGAACACTTCTGACATTCGAGCATGTGTGGCTTCGATGACTTCTGGTTTGGTGATTGATAGATTGAACACCTTGACCGGCAGAACGGTGTTGAGGAAAGTTTGAGCGCGAGGATCGTGAGTTCCAGCAACCAGTTCTAGCAGGCCTCTTCTGAAGTGACTCGGTACGATTTTCAGGTCTTCGAAAACATAGCGTCGAGGAATATGAATTTCTTCTGGGGCAGATTTGAGGCCCTCAAATTCAATGGCCGCATCTTGGACTTTTTTCCAATCCTCATCAGATCTGAAATTGTTCCGGGTGAGAATGGTCTCGTATGTGTGCGATGAATTCACAACATCACCTCTCAGCAGGCGCAAGAATATGTCGCCTGCTTCCATGAAGATTTGACCGCGAAGTGCTGGCCATGCTGCCTCTTCAATCGCGTTCCTTGGCACGATTCCATACGGCCTTGCCATGAACTCAAAGCGTCCAGCGGAGAATCCAACGTGGAGTTTACGATGTTCGTTAGGGTTCAGTCCATGCAATTGCAGGGTGTTCGCAATTCGCTCGGCTTGGGCGATGGGGCCGCCAGAGGCTAAAATCGAAACCACTGCACTACCAATTTCAATCGATTTCGTCCTTCTAAATGACTCCATTGCAAGTTGCGGAAAGTCCGTGCACAGTCCAACTTCCCCTTGCCAGTGGGGCACGACAGGTCTGCTGTTGCTCTTCTGCGTTTCAGTTGAAAGGTGGGCCTGAGCAATCCATCCAACACCAAAACCAAGGCGATCAGCGCACTCCAATTGTTGGAAGTAATGTTCGAACATTTCGTTCTCTGTCGGCACTTGACCCGCTGCGTCAGGGGTCTGGCTGATTGAGAAAAAGATGTCATGGTCCATAGGTGGCACCGGTCGTCCCAGTCGAAGCCACATCATAACGAGTGTGGCGGAACCGTTTGACAAAATGACGTAATCTTCACTTCTCATCAGGGGATTTTTTGAAGTCTGTGAGCGCTTCTATGCGTTGACGTACAGCGATTGGAGTGGGCAATCCAGCGTTGATGAAGGCATGTAGGCAGTCGGACAACTGAAGCATTGCCGTCTCATAGTCTTCTTCGATTTCTGCAATGTCCGCAAGGCCCCAACGGGCAACAAGCTGTCCAGAAAGATCTTCCAATCCCACAGCAAGGTCAAGCGATTGGGTGTAGAGGTCCTTTGCGGCATCAAATTGGCCAAGTGTGGCTTGGCTGTGGCCCATATCGGCCATGGCTTCCATTTGGCCTTCTTCGTCCCTCATGTCCATGAGCAGTTCGATTCGCCTCGAGCCATGAACGAGGGCAGTTTCGTGATTGTGTTGCTTTTTGGCAAGCGCTTCGAGCAAGGCGAGACCGTAAACAATACCGTTGTTGTCCTTGACTTTTTCACGAATTCGCAATGAGCGAGAGGCAAACATTTGCGCTTCTTCGTAGGCTTCTTCAGCCATGTGCAGCAACGCAACGTGATGGGCAACGGCTGCAGCGAGGGGTCCTCCACCCTCAAGCAATTCACTTTGGGCCGTTAATTCAGAGAGTGCATCGATGGAGGCACCTGTCAATTTGAGGTGTTCAAATTCGGCCCAACCCGACTCGATTTCGTCTGTTGCGTTTGATTTGGCATGCGTTAGCAACCGTTCGGCGAGTGGTTCGTCTTCAAGTTCGAGGGCAAGTGGGATGAGGCGCAAAGCAAGGGGTGTGTTGATGTCATCCATTGCCCCGCCTTCGGTCAGCATATCCAATATCCGCCTTGCTTGATCTGCGGTCACTTCGCCGTCCATGGTTGGCGGCTGTGGCACCGCGTCAAGAACGTATCTCCTCGGCGCCGGACACGCTGAACCTTCATACGCACAAAGCGGTTGCGTCCTTCATGGGCAAGTATGACGGGTACTTGCAAGGGTTGAGCATCGCAGCGATTCTCATTCTTGCTCCTCTGGCTCTGCAATCCTTGCTGAGTCAAGATGAGGCCCAAGTGGTCTATGTCGCTGTCCCCGTGGAAAATGAAAACGAAACTTCCCCTTCTGATCCCATCTCAAACGAAGAAGCACGTGCACCCGAGTTGACTCGAGATGAAGTGGCAAGAATTGCCACCTTCAACATCAAGGTGTTTGGCGAGACAAAGATGGGTAAACCAGAGGTTGTTTCTGTCTTGGTTGATACTGTACTGCGCTACGACTTGGTCGCCGTTCAAGAAATCAAGGACATCGATCAAACGGTTCCTTATGATTTCCTTGATGCCATCAATAACCGCAGCAGTAGCCCTTGGGGCATGCTTCTTAGTGAGCGTTCAGGGCAACAGGAAGATGATCGCTCCTCACAGGAACAATATGCCTTTTATTACAACACTTCGATGTTCGAACCAATTGGCAATGGCACGTTGTTTAACGACAGCGAAGATGATGCTTTCCAGCGGGAACCGTTTCAGGCTCGGTTTTCATTGATCAACGAAACGGACAACACCTCAAGTTTTGATTTGAGTTTGATCACTGTTCACACCAAACCGGCAGCTGCCGTCGATGAGATCAACGCCATGGGTGAGGTTGCCTCCCGCTACCTCGCGCAACATCCCGATGAGGAAGACCTTGTGCTGCTCGGTGATTTTAATGCAGATTGCACCTATGCTTCGGAGCAAGATTTAGCAAATTCAGCGCTTGCAGGCGGTAATTTCACTTGGATTGTTGGAAACGACGCAGACACAACGGTCGCCTCAAGTTCCTGCGCTTATGATCGAATCTTGACGACGGGAGACCTGAGCGGTCGGATGACTGGGAACTGGGGCATCGATGAAGTGTTTACGAGCAGCAATGTTTCGGACCACTACCCAGTTTGGTTTGACATCCGCCGATGATCAAATGCTTCGCAATCGTCCACCGTCAACGGCCAAACTAACGCCTCGAATGCCACCTGATGCGGGCAATGCAAGGAAGGAAATGGCGCTAGCAGTCTCCAGTGGGTCAATCAGCCGCTCAATTGGAACTTGGCCAAGCCAGCCAGCCTGGACCTCTTCGAGCGATTTCCCAGTTCTTTCTTGAATCGATGCTGCAAGCGAGCCAAGGCGACTGGTGTCGGTAAAGCCGGGAAGGACATTGTTGATGGTGATGCAGGGTGCAAGTTCTCTTGACAAGGTTTTGGACCAAGACGCCATGGCTCCACGAAGTGTGTTTGACAGTCCGATGTTTGGTATTGGCTCTTTCACCGATGTGGATATAATTTGGATAATACGGCCGTATCCATCGCTCTCCATTCCGGGCACGAGCATTTGTGTGAGGGTGTGAGCAGCGTGAAGGTGGCGTTTGAAAGGCGCTTCAAAATCTTCGAGGTTGTTGGCAAGCAATGGACCGCCGGGTGGGCCTGCTGCGTTGTTGATGAGGATGTGGACATTGCCGCGTTGCTGAAGGAGAATCGGAATGGCTGCCCGGATTGCTTTCTGGTCCTCGAGGTCCAGGGCAAGGCTTGCATGATCTCCTCCCCCAAGTGCAGCAAGTTCTTCGCACAGAGACAAAAGAGCCTCTGCGTTTCTGGCGCTTACGGTGACGTTCGCTCCTGCTTTAGCCATCATCTGGGCTGTGGCTCGGCCGATGCCTTTGCTTGCACCACACACCAACACGTGCTTTCCTTTCAGGGCGGTTGTTGCGTAGGGGAAGTCGTCACCGAGCAGGTCCATGCCCCACCCAGTGAGTGCTTCGTCATAGGTGTTCGGATGGGGTCTAGAGCCAATCACGGATGGCATTGAGCTGCACCAACCAATCATCGCTGGCCACATCAATGATGGAATAGTGGTCGCCAGGGAGCCACAACTTCTGAACTTCAATGCCCTTTGCTTTCATGACGCGGGCATAAGTTTCGGATTGATCTCTTGGTACATCGACATCCCGTTCGCCATGGACGAGCAAAAGTGAGGCATCAGCAGGGTGATCTACGGGATTCAATTGCCGCCAAAGTTCGGGTTCCGCTTCAGGACTCGAACCAATCCATCTGCGGACTGCATCTCCTTCGTCAGATAGTTTGGCTTGGTCTGCACTCATCAGGTCGGTGATCGGTGCCTGGGCGATGGTGAGCCACGGTCGGCGCTCGGCTTTTGCTGCCAACATTAACGCAAGATGGCCGCCTGCTGAATGGCCCATAATCATTGAGCGCGTAATGTCAATGCCAGGAAGCAAGGCGAGTTGGCCCCATGCTCGCATGACGTCTGAAAGGGTGTCCATCCAAACGCCTTCATCGCCATCACTCCATCCTTTGAATTCGATGTTCCATGCAGCAATTCCAGCTTCAGCTAAATCATCAGCAATGGGTCGCATGAGTTCACTTGTCCACTGAGATTTCCAGAAACCGCCGTGTATCAGCATGATGCACGGAACGCCTTCTGGCTTCTGGAAGGCAGATGGATCATCAGGCATGTGAAGGTCGGCAAACTGCCAATCTTCAGCACCCCACTGCATCCGGTCAACGCCCATATCCACCATTGTAAGGGTCTTCCCTATCACCCTTACCTCATGTCTGGCAAGAGTTCAAAGGGTGAACAACGCAGCGCAAGAATATGACCAACCCACTGGATGTTGAATTTGAAACGATGACTGGAACAACAACGACACTCCGCACCATCGGTGGGGAATCAACGACAACTTGGGTTGTTGTTAACGTGGCAAGTGCGTGTGGATTCACGAGACAGTATGACGGCTTACAGGCATTATCGCAACAAGAAGGGGTCACCGTTGTGGGCTTCCCGTGCAATCAATTCGGAGGTCAAGAACCCGGCACTCATGCCGAGATATGTTCCTTCACTGAAGAAAAATACAGCGTCACATTCCCACTCATGGCAAAAATCGATGTCAAAGGCGACAACAGTGCGCCGTTGTTCCAGGTGTTGACTTCTCTATCGGAAAACACAGGCAATATCCGTTGGAATTTCTCCAAGTTTGTCATTGACAGTGAAGGATCTGTCACAAGATTTGGCTCTCGCGATGAGCCTGAAGACCTGCTTTGATTCCATCGCAGGTTGACTGATTGGATTTCATGCAATGGCATTGATTCGAATGATGCCGTCCGTTTAGAAGACGGCCTTTGTGCGCGAATTCATGCTTTTGGGCTGAATGCATTGGATTTGAACACCCAACGGAATTCATCTTCTTGGGCGCCATAGTAGGCTTCAACTCGGGAATCGTTCGACACAAATGCGTGGTACTTCAGAAGTCCTGGGTAATTTTGAATCATGTCTTTTTCGATTCCGTCAAATTGCCCTGAGAACATCATGAAGACGTTGAGGAATGCTTTGACATCTGCGAGGGTCATGTCCTCAGTTCCAATCAACCAGCCTGTAGAACTTGCTTCGATCACCTTTTCCAAATCTCGCAGTGCAACATCGATGGGTCCCCCTTCGACAAAGAGTGCCTGGCGTGCTGCAATTTTTTCATCCAAATCTTCAATGTAGAAGGTAGGAGTGAAATGGACCCTCCAATTGTTGATGATTTCAATCATCTCATCGACCTTTCCTCGAACGAAGAGATCTTCAGGTTCGATGCCGGCTAGGGTTGCGGCGTATCGCATGAGCGCGTTGGATTCTGCAAGGGTTCCCTGCGGAGTCTTTAGAATCGGGAGAAGGCCGTAAGGCAATTCACCCTGCTCTTTCAAAGCCAGAAAACCTTCTCGATCAACGGTGGTGTTTTTCCAGTTCACTTGAGAGATTTCCAAACAAAATCGAGTGGGTTCTGCGTAACCGGGCGATGCGAAATAAATCAATTCGTGCATAACCGTTGCTGAGAGGTTCGGCTCTTGAACAATCGGGTTGTGTCCTCAGGGGCTGACACGTCGGCGGTCTCGTGGGAAGAGGACCGTTTCACGAACGTTCTTCGCACCGGTGAGTTTCATCAGAATACGCTCAACACCAAGGCCCCAGCCTGCATGTGGCGGGACACCATGACGGAATCCTGCTACATAGAATTCGAATTCTTCGGGGTCCAAGTCCATGCCCTTGAGGTTTTCAATCAACACGTCCATTCGGTGTTCTCGCTGGCCGCCAGATGTTAATTCATCACGGCCGAAGTTGAGATCGAAACCACGGCTGAGTTGCTTCCCTGTGCTTCCGTCTTCGCCCTCCACATGATGAATGTAGAACGGTTTGAGATCCATTGGCCAGCGGGGTAGGAAGTAAAATTGTGGCAAATCTTCTGCGAGCAAATCAGAGTTTTCTGCATCGATGTCATCGCCCCACTCAATTTTCCCTCCTTTTGCTTTAATGGTGTCAATTGCGTCGCAATAGGACAACCGTGGAAACGGCAACTCTGGTACGATGACTTCGATTGGTTCTTCGTCTTGAGTCGCTCTGTAAGCGTTGATTGTAGCAATGTGAGCGTTGCATTCATCGTCGGTTGTGATCGAACTCCAGATGTGGTGGATCATGCGTTCGAGGACACCCATGACGTCCTCGTCGTTCGCCCACGAGCACTCGATATCGAAGGATATGAATTCATTCAAATGTCGATATGTGTCGTGTTTCTCAGCACGGAAGGCCGGACCAACTTCGAACACCCGCTCAAGACCTCCCGACATGCACAATTGCTTGAATAATTGTGGCGATTGGTTGAGGAAGGCAGGGGTGTCAAAGTACATCATTGGGAACAAATCTGTGCCACCTTCTGTCGCAGTAGCGACAATTTTTGGAGTGTGAGTTTCAAAAAAGCCTTCTGAAATGAGGGCTTCCCTTCCATACTGCAATACCTTTCCACGCAGCTTGAACATGGCGTTGACTTGAGCCCTGCGTAAATCCAAGAATCGGTTGTCAAGCCGAGTGTCGAGGGCCACGTGAACTGTGTCGGTGACGCCGAGTGGCAGTGGTGCTTCAGCCCGTGCAATCACCACGGCAGAGGTGGCGACAACCTCGTATGCTGGAGGTGGTGTTGGCTCGCCTTCCTTGGTCTTAGGTGGGCGCTTTTGGGACACCGTTCCCGTGAACTGTAAGGTCGATTCACGGGTCATGCGTTGAACCATATCGAGGGTCTCATCACCAACGTTGTCCCCTTTGAGGAAGATCTGGGTCGTCCCGGTACCGTCGCGAAGGTCGACAAAACAAATGGCGCCTTTGCCTCTGTTGGCTTCCATGAAGCCAGCAACAGTTACTTCTTGGCCGATTAAATCAGCACCTAGGTCTTGAATTTGGCCCAGAGTGTGGGTGCGGTAAGAGGTTGGAACCCATGTGGTCATGTAGCGAGGGCGTCGTCTAGAGGACATCAACCATTCGTTCGTACAGTCACCCCCGAGCCATCCCGAATGAAACATAAAATCTCCAATTATTCTTTTTGGGAATATTGGTTGTTGTGAATAAGCGTTCCATTCATATAGTTGCGGTTGAGGGGGGGTGGCATGACAGGCGACCTGTTCTCTTCTGAATCCGTAACCCGGGGCCACCCTGACAAGCTTTGCGACACCGTATCGGATGCCATTGTAGACGCCTGTTTGGCCGTTGATCCAAACGCCCGTGTGGCGGTTGAAACCTGTGTCAAGGGGAAAGAAAACCTAGGACTCATTGTGCTTGCTGGTGAAGTTTCACTCAACGGTCCGGCACCAGATTACGAAGCAGTTGCACGCACTGCGGCCGTCGAGGTGGGGTACAACTCCCATGAGATTGGAATGGATGCAAGATCCGCTGAGTGGACAGAAGTCCAAGTTCACATCACAACTCAATCTTCAAACATCGCACAGGGTGTCAACAAGGATGGATTATCACAAGGTGCCGGTGACCAAGGGCTCATGTTTGGGTATGCTTGCACTGAAACCGAATCATTCGACGAATTGAAGGGTCGCTTTTTCCCACTTGCTGCTGCGCTGTCCCAACGGCTCACACGACGGCTGACTGCCGTTCGAGAACAAGGCATTCTTCCATGGGCAAGACCCGATGGTAAATCTCAGGTGACCGTGGAGTACGACGAACATGGTGCCGTGTCAAAGGTACACACCGTTGTCATTGCCATCCAACACGACAAGGCTCTCAAGGAACAATTTGACGGTTCAGAGGAAGCAGAACTCGCTCATGTGCGCAGCGAAATCGAGAAACATGTTGTCCAGTATGCCATCCCCGAAAGTTTGCTTGAGGGCGGTTACAAATTAGTCGTCAACGGGACAGGCCGTTTCGCAGATCCAGGAGGCCCATACGCAGATGCTGGTTTGACTGGTCGAAAAATCATCGTCGATACATACGGAGGCATGGGCCGCCATGGTGGTGGCGCATTCTCAGGAAAAGATCCATCCAAAGTCGATCGGTCCGCAGCCTACGCATCCCGTTGGGCAGCAAAACACGTCGTCGCTGCTGGTCTTGCAGACCGTTGTGAAATCCAGCTTGCATACGTGATTGGCGTGGCTGAACCAGTGAGCGTTCGTGTTGAAACCTTCGGTACTTCCAGCCTAAACGATCGACTTCTTTCTGATCGTGTCAAGAAGGTCTTCGATTTCAGACCGGGCGCCATTGCTCGAGATTTACAACTTCTACGGCCAATTTATTCCACCACCGCAGCAGGTGGGCATTTCGGAAGGATTCCAGGGGACGATGGAACGTTCCCTTGGGAAGTGATTGAAGAATCACGTATTTCGAAGTTGCAGTAATGTCTTCTTCTCGGTATGGAAAGCGAATATTGAGCGGCCCATAGGGCCGATTCACTCAAGAGGTAGGCATCCGTGGCTTGACTCGGTCTTATGTCGTCTCGCTCCACTCGTGCTTTGGCCCTCGTCTCTGTTTTGCTTCTCGCAAGCCTCGCTCCGCTTGCGGTGCCGGCTGCTGCACACAGCGCAATTTTACTCTCCACAGACACCAGTCACGTGGTTCTTCAGCCCGGCGATGCAACCAACGTTACGCTCACAATCGAAAACAACGGCTCCTCCATCAAATCCTTCAACATCAGCGTGGATGACTCTGGACTTTCCAATGTGTGGACCGTAACTGCGGTTGATGCAACAGTGGACAATGTGTTCCCAACTTGGACACGCAACACAACCATCGTTGTGCAATTGGCGACCGGGGCATTACCATCTGATGGTGGTTCATTCCTCATCGAGGTGACAGAACCAGATCAGAACATTACTTCCTCGGTCGTCGTTTATGTCAACGTGCAACCTTCCTACAATCCTTTGTTGGATTTCAGTTCAAGCGGTCCTTTGTTGGAAATGGCGGCTGGTGCCTCAGGCAACGTCGCCGTTGACATCACCAATGGCGGTTCTGTAGCAGATACCCTTCTTTTGGATGTGGATTTCGAGCCAGACCTTGCCGCATGGTGGGCATCGAACGGCAACGCTACGGGTGGCAACGGATCCGGCAACGGGACTGGCAGCGGGAATGGAACCGGCAACGGGACTGGCAGCGGGAACGGAACCGGTAACGGGACTGGCAGCGGGAATGGAACCGGTAACGGGACTGGCAGCGGGAACGGAACCGGCAATGGAACAGGTGGTGCCAACACAACCACCATCTCGAACGTCCTGATGTTCGGGAACAGTTACACCGCAAGCAGCAGCCTAAACGGTTTGCTCGAATCCATGGGCGTGCTCAACGCCGATGCTATTTCGCCGGGTGGTAAGCGTTTAGATCAACACTGGAGCGATGTCAACACCTCTGCTCATGCCTCAAACACCACCTTGAGGGACCCAGCGATTGACTGGGACTACGTAGTGCTTCAAGATCAAAGTCAAGTCCCAGGATTCTATCGTACAACCTCCTCTTGGATTGCAAGTAAGGATGGCGCGGTTGCATTAAGCCAAGCCGTCGATGATGAAGGCTCTGAGTCAATTTTGTTCATGACATGGGGCCGTCGAAATGGAGATGCGATGAATCCGACCCTCTACTCAAATTTCACGGTCATGCAGGACCGCTTAGAAGAGGGCTACATCGACTACAGGGACAACATGACTGCTGCGGGTTCAACAGTTTGGATTGCACCTGTCGGTCTTGCCTTCAAGCACATTCACGATAATGTGGTTGCGGGTGGCGTCAACGCAAGCGTCAGTGGAAATCTGTTTTACGACCTCTATTCTTCAGACGGAAGCCACCCTTCCCTTGCTGGAAGTTACCTTGCAGCGTGTGTGCTTTATGCCACAATGACTGGAACATCCCCAGTTGGCTCGAACGACACCGTCTCCCTCAACGCCAACATAAAACTCCAACTTCAGCAAGCAGCTGCTGCGACCGTCTTCAACGAAACATCGCACCTCGACTATCCTTGGGAAAGTTCGAGCACAACTTCGACAACGAGTGCACGAGGTTTGGGCGGTGGCGTTCCAGCTGGATGGAATGTCCAATGGGTCGACGATCAACTGGACAACATGAGTGCAGGGGAAACCCGTCAAGTGACCTTGCAGATCAGCGTACCTGCGGATGTAACACCAGATTTCTACGGATTCAGGCTTTACGCAGCATCGACCCAGGGCAACGTCTCGAGTTCGACCATTGTTGTTGTTCACGTGGACGAACAACACAACCTAAGCATGGCGTTCCTCGACCAAGATGCAGACTTCATCCCTGGGTCAACCCAGAACACAAGCGTTGTAGTGACCAACACCGGAAACGCTGAGGCTGATTTCGATTGGTCGATTGAATCCATATCAGGTCCTTGCGCATTCGCCCTTCCTGTCGCGTCTGCGCTCGCCGTTTCACCAGATCAAGCGGTCAATGTTGCCGTTCAGGTCGATGTGCCTGCCTCTGCAACCATTGCCGATTCATGCACATTCAGCCTTTCCGGGTCAACACCTGATGGCAGTGCGATGATGGTTGCAGGAAGCGACACATTCACGATCGCTGTCGATGAACATGTCGAGTTCGAAGTTGTTGCTTTGGATTCGGTGGTTGAAGTGGAACATGGTGCTGCATCCATGTACAATGTTCGTCTGTACAACAACGGAAGCGAAACCCGTTCGTTCAACCTAGAGGTTGTCGAGGTGACAGGCTTGGACACCGTTGTGACCTCCTCTCTTACGATTGATGTGGCCGCGGGTGAAACTGGTCTTTGGGCCATTGAAACTCAGGCAGATGAAGGCACAGTGGGCGACTTCATTCAATTCTTTGAGGTCATCCGTGGAGATCAAACTTCAACCACATCTGTGGAAATTGAAGTCTTGCCAACGGCACAAATCGAGTTGGCAGGGCCTCTGGATGGTCGAATTTTGATGCAGCCAGGTTCCACAAGCAGCACCGTCTTGACTGTGACCAATACTGGTACAGGAAACGTTTCTTTGGTGGCTTCTCTTTCCGGGCTACCGGCTTCAGTCCAAGCGGAAATCAGCCACACATCGCTGTCGCTGACCGTTGGTGAAACCGCTCAAGTTCACCTCAATCTTTCTTTAGCGAACAATGCAGATCCGGGGACGCATCCACTCACGATAGGCTTTGGTGGTTCAGGGGCCTCGGCAACAACAAGCATTGATTTGCAAATCCAAGACCGGTTTGCAGTGCTTGTTTCCACCACCTCGAGCGATATGGTCGCAGGCCCAGCCAACAATGCAAGTGCCACCTTTGATGTCACCAACCTCGGCACTTCCACGGACATTTACCAACTCAGCATCGTTGATGCCTCACAATCCGATTGGTTTTCATTCACGCTCTCCACGACCTCGGTCACGGTTGGAGCAGGAGAAACGGCAACCGTTGAATTGTCTGTTCGTGAAATTTCCACTGGTGCCACTTCCAACGGAATCACAGTGGCTCTTCTCGCAAGTTCTGGTACCGATGAAAATGCAGAGCATCACGTCAACTTGACGGTACGTCCACAGATTGCTGGAGCGACCATTACCGTCATTGCTGATGATGATGAAGCCAAGCCTGGATCAAGCATTCGCGGCACAGTTGTGGTTCAGAACAGCGGGACGGGCCAAGACCAACTTCTGCTGACCACCGTTGGTTTGGATTGTGGTGTGACGGCTCAATTCAACCTCGAAGCAGGTGCTTCGTCTTCCGCAATTCCATGGTCGTGTGTCATTGAAGACACTGCACAATCTGGGCTTGGGGAATTGCTCTTCAGAGTCACCAGTTCGGCCCGCAGCGAGTATGTTGCAACCTACACTGAAATTTACTCTGTTGAACCGTCATGGGATGCAAGTAATGTCCTTCAAGTCACAACCGATCTCGCCTCATACGCCGTACCCTATTCAGGCGGTACGACTCTCGTTGTAACGGTTGAAAACCTCGCCAACACCCAAGTGTCGGGATCTTTGGATTTCGCTGGTGAAGGTTCAGCCATGCTCTTAGGGGAATGGTCAAGGTATGTTGACAATGCAAGCACATCGGCCTTTGTGCTCGCACCGTTTGCAAGCGTTGACTTTGAATTAACCCTTACTTCGAACGTTCAAAATGAAGAGGATGCTGACTTATTCATCAAGGTCACTTACACCATCGATGCTACGACAACCACTTCTTCTGACCAATCTCCAAATTTTGCTGTGGAAGTTGCCGGTCCTGCCCAAGCACCACAAGGCGTAACCCTGCCGCTTGGATTCCAATTGGATCAGAATTCAACATTGAACGCATTGATCGGTGGTTGGGTCTTTTCCCTGCTTCTTCTTAGCGTGATGTACATCCAACGCTCACGTCGGGGCGAAGTGGAGGTTGAATCAGAGGACCAGGATGACGAAGTCGTTGAAGAAGCCTCGGAACCTGAACCAGCAACCTTAGGGTACAACGAGTGTCGAATGGAAGATGGCAAGGTCAGTTGCCCATCATGTGACGCTCGACTTGGTGTGCCTCGAAGCAGCGTGGCACCATTCCGCTTTACATGTCCAAAGTGTCAAACTACGATCCGCGTGATTGAATGAATCTTATTCGGTTGAAGTTCTCTGAGCAATGAGCAAAAAGGCAGTGTGGCCGAATGGCCCGTTGACTGGTCGCATACCACCTTTCGATGCCTTGCCCCATTGGCGCTCCATGAGTTCTCCAGCCCATTCTACGGTGAGGCCAGCGCCTTCAGCAGCTTCCCATGCCAATTCAACTTGGCTGGTCACGGGGCAATAACACGCCATACGCCCGCCGACGGCAAGCAGCGAGGCGACAGCGTCAATTGCAGTGGGGTGTTGAGGCAAATCGAGAATGATTGCATCAAAAAACTCTGAATGAGAGCGAATTTCATCAACCACCTCTTCAATGGCTCCGTGAACGTGATGGTGGCTGGGGAATTCATGCCAAGATGCTCGTGCACGATCCATGTTTTTTAGGCCAACATCGGCGTGTTCTGATCGTGGTTCTACAGTGACATGAGTTCCACTTCCTCCAAGTGACCTCGCAATGTGCATCGAGAGGCCTGCACTGCCTAGTCCTGCTTCTAGGACACGGTCGCCCGATCCAATTCCAAGTTTTGCGATAAAGTAGCCAGCGTCTTTGGCACTGATGGTTTGTGCCCTTCGGAGCATTCCTCTGGAAAGTTCGGGGAGGCGGGGCGGCATTCTCGTCAATTGCTTTTGGCCAAGGGTGATGACGGTACCATAGGGTGCGCTCCCGATTGTATCAACAGGATCAAAAACACCCAAACCTTTGACTTTGCGAACGCCAGCCGACATTTCCACAACATGGACTTTCCCTTCTGCTTCGACCAGAACTGCCCACGCATCGTTGACCATAAGCGATGCCAACCGACGCTCGGTTTCAATCCTTCGTGGACCAAGATGTTCTTTTGTTTAGGTTCCAGCGAAAATTATACATTTGTGCTTATTATAATCACATTGTAGCCCAGTGCCCCGTTTGTAAATTTAGATGCGCAGTCGGGAAAGGGGTTGGTTAAAATACCAACTAGGATGTGAAGGAAACATGAAGATGCCCGCTCGCCTTCTTGCTCTAACCATCGTAACTCTGTTCGTAGGAAGTGTTCTTACAGGATTTACTGCAGAAATGAACTCAGTTTCATCAGATTTGATTCTTGAAGAACCTGCTGCTGTGAACCAAGCAAGTTCCGCAACAAGCCCTGGACACGTCGTGTTCGGCCAATACATCTCATCTGACAATTGTGGGCACTGCTCGAAGACAGGTGGAGGTTCTGACGCTCATCACGCAGTCAAGCAACTTCACCCGGATGAGTACGTGTACATCACCTACATGTCCGCATCCTATGGCGACACAGACACCGCACGTGCTGGAAACGTCGCCCCATACAACTGGGCTTGGTCCACCGGTGGAGCACCCGATGCCTATTTCGGTGACCGAACCGACAAAGGCCAAAGTGGTGCATCAGCCAATTATGACACCTACGACACCCTCTTCTCCTCCGGTGGAGGAATGGCTTCAACCGTCAACGATTACGGAATGTCTGCATCAATCTCCCAAAGCGGTGGAACCTATGATGTCGATATTTCTTACCGATACTCCGGATCTGCATCGCCAGCAAGCAACATGAAATTGTATGCAGCCCTCGTTGACAAAGACTGCACAGGGTACACCTACAGTTCGGGTATTCCCCATGGCTACAACTGCTGGATGGCTTGGCTCACTGCTGGTGACACCTACAAATCAAAGAACGCAGGTACAGGATCGTCTTTCATCAGCGTAACACCAACATCCACCTCCCAATCCGAGACTTGGAGCAGTATTCCAACCTCAGTGGTCCCAGGTGGTATCAACAAGGCGGTCGTCATTGGTGTGCTCATGTCTGGCAATCAAGTGTCCCTTGGCGGCAGTTCTGCCCACGTATACCACGCTATTGATTCCACAATGGGTCCAAAGATGGACCTGACCCCAGGGCCACTCACCGCCACAAATCCAGAAGGCGGCTCAGCTTATGTGATCGGTGACACACTCACACTCTCCTCGAGCATCAGCAATGTTGGCGACCTTGATTACACCGCAGGTGGTACAATTGAATTCTTCTACAAGAACGGCGTCAACGAAGTTACCATCGATACGGTCTCTCTCAACAACCTCGCAATGGGCGCATCTCAGCCTGCTTCGGTTTCCTTTGACACATCGGTCCTTCCAAGCAATGGTTGGAAAACAACCTTCGGTGTTCGATTGACCGGATTGGTCGATGAAACCCAAAGCGCAAACAACGTCGCTCAGACGGAACTTGACCATGACCGGCCCCCCTTGGCCATGAAGGCCCAGGTCGAAGGCTCGAATGTCATTGCACGAGGCACCCAATTCAACATCCTTGCAAAGGGTGATGCAGACGACAATGTTGACACGATTGAAAGCATGTCGTTCAACATTGAAGTCTCACCGAGCAGCCAAAACCAATGGTCGAATGCCATCGTCTCTGGTGGTGAAATGATCTTGTATCCCGGCTCAGCAAGCGAAGGTCGGGAATACCTCCTCAGTCCATCAATGGACATGACCTCTGGCTGGTATGACATCCGCTCACAAACTGTTGATTCACGAAGCCAAACCAGCGCATGGAGTGTGACCGCAGATGCCTTTGAACTTGCAAATGGGATTCCATCCATTGTCGCTGAACCGATCCCTTCGGTTCTGTGCGACATCACCAGTAAAGTCGATATGACCCCTCACGTTTCGGATCCTGAAACCCCTCTAGAGGACCTTGTCATTACCTCGGACAGCCCTGCGTTCATCGCATGGCATGCCGCATCTGCAGAACTCGAAGTCAACTTTGCATGGAGCGAAATCAATGGATGCCCTCTCGGACAACAAGGCATCGAAATCCGAGTCGATGATGGTGGAGATTATTCTCAAACCGGTGAATTGCCGTATGGGACCCTCTTGTTTAACATCCTCGAGAACGGACAACCTCGCTGGGAAGGCCTTCCAACTCAAACCATCGATGAAGGTGGCAGCGGTCTTATTGATTTGCTTCCATTCCTTTCCGACACTGACGACACCGGCCAATCGGTGAATGCAAACACCCTCGCCGTGTCGATGGTGAGCAGCTCCAACCCAGATGTGATTGAGTTCACCCTTGACGGCTACGCACTCGGCTTCGAGACTTTGGATGACGATGTCAACGGCCAGTCGATTGTAACCCTTCGTGCGAGCGATGGTGAACAAATCTCAGAACAGACCATGATGGTTCAAATCAACCCTGAAAACGATGCACCTCGTGTCGATATGGAGGGACTTGAATCCATCAAACTCAAGCGAAACGAAGAGATGGTTGTCGACTTAGTCTCTCGAATCACAGACATTGACAATGCTGCTTCTGAGGCCTTTGTCACGGTGACACCATCCGAAGCTGGGGCTGCCCGGTACAATTTGCTCACGGGTCTGCTTACGATTCAGTTCGAAAAAGTTGGTTTACAAACTGTTTCGATCGAAGTCATGGACAAGTATGACACCAACACCTACACGATGAACATCGAAATCTACGATGCGCTTCCTCTTGAACTCGCACTGGTTGACGATGGAACCGGTCACATCTTTGCGGACATGTCAAACGCTTACATCGGGCAAACTCCAATCATTACAATGACCCTGACCGACAACGCTCCCGTGTTTACCTACCTGTATGCGACCTGGAACGTCTGCAACACCCTAACTGGTACCTGTGATGGGTTGCTCAGTTTTGAGATGGATGTGACCCAATCCAACACAGGCTGGACCAATGAACTCGATATGCCGTCCTTGGTCTTCGAAGGGCAATCTGCCCGTGCAGATGGAGCACGAGACCGTGATTACTACGAAGTTGAATTGATGGGTACCGCTGACGATGGTGAGGATTACAAGACCCTTTCAAAGGTCAAGTGGGACATCACTGAGAACGCACCAACGCCAGAAGAGATGACGGATGATGCGCTATCGAATCACATCGTGAACCTCCTGGCCACAAAAGCATCTCTCGAAGGTGCAATTTCGGAATCAAACGGAGACACAACCGAACTCGAGGCAGACCTTGTTGAGGTCAAAGCAAATCTCGACCTTGCTTGTGATGATCCACGGGCTCAATGCCCGACCGACGGTAACTCGGGTGCAGCCGTAGCTGAAACAGGGGAAATCCTCCCAATCGAAACCATTGCATTTGTCGTCATTGGCGTGGTCATTGCGGCCCTTCTCATCGGTCTCATGATGACTCGGGGTGGGCGCGAGCAGGAAGATGTTGCATGGAATGCAGGCACCGTACCCGCTAACGATATGGTCGCTAACTCGATGTACGGTGGAGCCCAGGAATTGTTCCAAGCACCAGCACCGATCGTGCCTCAAGCACCATCAGCAGGACCACCATTGCCAGCAACAGGACTGCCTGTTGGATGGACAATGGAGCAATGGGTCTACTATGGACAGCAATACCTCGACGACCAACGTTGAGTCGAATCACCCCATCATCTTCATACATGGTGGATTGTAAACCCATAAAGGGGAGTAGCGTGGAGGCCATACTGTGACCGAAGAGACTGACGACGTCGTTGCTCCCGTCGAGGCGGCGGAAGAGGCCACTGTTGCTGTCGAAAAAACAGCTTCAGAGGTGGACAAAACCGAGGTGACCGTGTGGGCCCCCGAACCGTCAACAGACGCCGACGATGTCATGTCACTCAGCGTTGACGAGTGGATTCAATCCGTCAATTTTGATTCGACCGAAGACGTTCCAATTCCAGACCGCTTAGTGGACCAAGTCATCGGCCAAGAAGCGGGTTCAGTGGTGATCAAAAAAGCCGCAGAACAACGCCGCCACATGCTTATGATCGGCGATCCAGGTACTGGGAAATCCATGCTTGCCCGCTCAATGACCGATTTGCTCCCCAAGGATGCGCTTGAAGACCTTCTCGTGTATCCTAACGAAGACGATGAGAATGAACCCCGCGTCCGTTCCGTTCCTGCAGGCCGAGGCGACCGAATCGTCAAGTTGCAAAAGGAATCAATGCGCACTCAGCGAGAACGCTCCCAAAAAATGCTCTTGATTGCATTTGCAGCCGTCGGTTTCCTCATTCTCATCGCCACGCTTCAATCAGGTGATATCATCACCCTGCTGTTTGGTGGTTTCTTGCTTATGTTCGGCTACATGTTCATCCGGGGACGATTGAGTTCTGGAGACGAGAGCCGAATTCCCAAGGTGCTCGTGAAGCATGAAAATTCATCCCCTCCACCGTTCGTCGATGCAACAGCTACCCTTTCAGGGTCCCTTCTCGGTGATGTTCGCCACGATCCATTCCAGTCAGGTGGAATGGAAACACCTGCGCACGATCGTGTCGAGCCAGGTGCGATCCACCGTGCTCACAAAGGCGTGCTTTACATCGACGAGGTCAACCTTCTTCGTCTTGAGGAGCAACAAGCCTTGTTGACTGCAATGCAAGAGCGAGCCTTCCCTATCTCAGGACGCTCAGAACGCTCTTCGGGTGCATTGACGAAGACAGAACCTGTGCCATGCGACTTCATCTTGATCGCTGCTGGAAACCTCGATGCAATACAAGGGATGCACCCAGCGCTACGAAGCCGTATCCGTGGCTATGGATACGAAGTTTATGTCAACTCAGAAATGCCTGACACCGCACGAAACCGAAGGCGCTTGATTCGCTTCATTGCCCAAGAAGTCCGCCGAGACATGGGCACTTCTCGCGAAATACCTCATTTTGAAAAGAGTGCGGTCGCTATCATTCTACGCGAAGCCCAACGCAGAGCAGGTCGACGAGGCAAGCTCTCCCTGCGCCTGCGTGAACTCGGAGGATTGGTTCGGATTGCGGGAGATCTTGCCATGGAAGAGGGCGCACCTCTTACCACTGCAGCACACGTCCTTGGCGCCCGTAACATCGCTAAGCCGCTTGAACAACAGGTGGCAGACCGAATGATTGAGCGCCGTCAAGATTACGCATTGGTCGTTAATTCCGGTGAGCGAATCGGACGAGTGAACGGACTTGCGGTCCTCGGAGCTAATTCTGGCTTGTCGGATTTCAGCGGGATCATGTTGCCCGTCGAAGCACTTGTCACTCCGTCTCAAGGCGGTGGTGGGAAAATTCACGCTACAGGTGGTCTTTCTGACCTCGCTAAAGAAAGCGTCACAAACGTGAGTGCTGTGATTAAGAAACTGACTGGGAAGGACATCTCTGATTATGACATCCACATCCAATTCGTGGATACCCATGGGGTGGATGGCGACTCCGCTTCCATCACCATCGCAACAGCAATCATTTCCGCTCTCGAAAGCATCCCAATTCGTCAAGATTTGGCCATGACGGGTTCTCTGTCGGTTCGTGGTGAAGTTCTGCCAATTGGCGGTGTTACCGCTAAAATCGAAGCAGCAGCTCGCTCGGGCATCAAAACCGTCGTCATTCCACGTGCAAACATGCAAGACGTCCTCTTGGATGAAAAATACGAAGCCATGGTCGAGGTGGTCCCAGTTGATACACTCGATGAAGTCATGGAATTTGCACTCATCAAGCATGCAGAAAAGGCAGGATTGGTCGAACGGTTGGGTGCTGTCATCGACCGTCTGACTCCTCTTCCAAGCAAGGTTCAATCCGCTTGAGCACGCTAGCAAGACGACGCCTCTTGATGGACATAGGCGTTGGGTACAAGAAGACCCCTTGATTCGGTGAACGCATGGACACGAAGGAAGATGCACCACTTCCGGTTGTCGACGCCAGCAAGGGTGCCCTTTTGGTCCTCTTTTTGGTCACCGTTATCGACATGATTGGTTTTGGAATCGTCATCCCTTTCCTGACCTATTTGGTTGAAGATCTCACTCCTGCAAGTCAAGAAGCCAGCATCGGCATCTGGGTGGGTGTCCTTATGACTTCTTACTCAGCAGCCCAATTCCTTTTTTCCCCCTTTTGGGGCTCCCTTTCAGACAGAATAGGGCGTCGCCCAGTCCTGATGGTGGGTTTGGTTGGCAACACCGTCTTTTTCACGATGTTTGGCCTTGCCAACACATTGCTGATCGCTCTCGCGGCTCGCTTCTTAGCAGGCGTTTTCAACGGTAATCTTGCTGTAGCTCGGGCCTACATTGGTGATGTGAGCACTCCGCAACAACTTGCCACACGAATGGGGCTCATTGGGGCAGCATTCGGTTTGGGGTTCACATTTGGCCCATTCATCGGCGGCGAACTTTCAGACCCTGCGAGCAGATGGGAGGTCTTTACCGGGACCATCTTTGACGCTAACCCTTACCTTTTACCGTGTGCAGTGGCCAGTTTATTGTCGATTCTTTCACTGCTCGTTGCCATTCGGAACCTTCCGGAGTCGCTGCCTCTTGAGCGACGAACAAAGAGTGAGCGCACCTCCTGGACCGGTGGCATGATTCAAACAATGAAGAACACCTCGTCCATGCTCCGCTCGGGAAGTGTTTCCGTCGTTATTTGGGTCTCAATGCTGTTCATTTTCGGGTTTACAATCATGCACGCCGTCTTCATTCTCTACACTCAAATGTCACCAACTGATGGTGGTCTGGCGTTTAGCGAGGCAGACAACGGACGTGTTTTTGCTATGATTGGAATCACGGGTATTCTTACTCAAGGGTTCCTCATCGGACCCCTTTCCCGTCGTCTGGGCACCCGTCGGCTCATTCCCATTGCCATCGCCATCACCGGGCTGGGACTTGTTTTGATTCCATACACTGAGTTTGAACACCGATGGTTGCACATCTTGATCGTGGGTACGCTGATTTCGATTGGCAACGGTTTGTTCCAGCCCTCCTCCTCCTCGTTCCTGACCCGTATTGCAAAATCCGAAGGCTATGAGTTGGGTGTTGTGATGGGTGCTCAAGAATCAGTCGGTGCCTTTGCAAGGATCATTGGACCACTCACTGGAGGCTTTGTTTGGGTCTACACTGATGCAAGAGACTGGCCTTTAGATTACCACACTGCATTCCATTTGTGTGGTGTCTTGATGATCTTAGCAGGCATGATGTCCTTGCGCCTACCACTCCTCCCTCAAGACGAATCAAATCAAAGTTCGGAACCATCGTTTGCAGAAGAGTAACCGACATCATCTTCAAATGGTAATATTGTCCCCTTGAATCATGGAACAGGTGAACACGGCTTGGGACTCTGGGCGTTTCAATCGTCGCGTTTCGACATTCGCTCATGCACTGATCATCATCAGCTTAGCAGTTGTCTGGTTGATTTTACTCAAAGGTGTTCTTCAGCCTTTTTTCATCGCTTTAGGCATCTACTTTGTCTTGAAACCCGGCTCTGACTACCTCTCTACCAACGGCTTCCCTGTCATTTTGTCCTACCTCACCATGGTGCTGTTGACCATGCTGGTTGTCTCATCCGCCGCTTTTTTCGCATATTATCAGGCATCTGATGTGCTCTCTGATGAGGCGAAAATGGAGGATTACAATGATCTCCTTGAGGAGCGTTGGCACGACCTGAAAAGCACACCACTCATCTCCATTGCATTTGAAGATGAAGCTGCGATGAACAACAGCCTTGTCGAGGACCTCGCCTCTTGGGGTGTGATGGAAAATGATGAGCAACTTTCTGATGTTGCTGTGGGCATGTTAGCGGGCGTAGGTTCTCTTCTTGCGACCAGTGTCACCGTGATGTTTTTCTTAATTTTCATCATCTTCGAAGCCAGTTTGTTGCCCGGGCGAATTGAACGCGCTTGGCCTGGTGGAGCCAGTCAAAAGGTACAAATTGTTCGCACCAAGATTGAAGCGAGCGTCAACACTTACATCATTGTCAAAACAGGTGTTGGTTTAGGAACAGCAGTCTGTGCTGGGATCGTTATGCTTGTTTTTGGCATCGATTTGTGGTTCACTTGGGCTCTTCTCACCTTTTTATTGAACTATGTGCCCTACATTGGTTCTCTTATCGCAACCCTCCCACCAATCATCCTTGGTTTGATTCTCCTCGAACCAATGTCGCTTCTTCTGCTGATTCTTTTGCTGCTCACCAACCAACAACTGTGGGGTCAAATCATTGAGACCCGCTGGGCTGGTCGGGCCCTTGACTTGTCACCTGTGGTTCTGCTTCTCGTGACGGCGATTTCCTTTGCTGGATGGGGTATTCTTGGGATGATTTTGGCAGTACCATTTGCAGTCATTGTCAAGATTGTTCTTGAGAACATAGAGGCGACCCGCCCAATCTCAATCCTTCTGTCAGAACGAGCACCTTCGATTGATGAGGCTTGGGAAGAAGCCATGAAGGACGGACGGCTATCGTCCTTTGAGACTCAATCATTGAGCCAATTGCAAGAAGTGCTTGGCTATTCAGACAGGGAGATTCGTTTGATCTCCGGCCGCATTGCCATTCAGCGGGTGTTGCGAAGAAACCGGATTACTGACGATCAATTGGATTTGATTTCCGAGGTTGCAGACGCTCTCCAGCACCACCAAGATCTTGCTGCTGAAGTGACTTCGACGTTGCATGAAGGAAAACTAAGCAAGGAAACGAAACCACTGCTCCAACGAATGTTGGTTGCTATTGAAGAGGAAGAGTAATCACAGAACTTCAGTTAGGATTTTTTCCAACTCGGTGTTGATCATCAAGATTAGGGTTCCAAATTCCGGTGGAATGTTGGGGTCCTCATACAATTCTTCCAACTTGGATTGGGCCATTGCGATGCGAACATCGAGTTTCTTAGCCTTGTTGAGCAACCAATTTTCACAGGCTTCCTTGGCTTGACGGCGAATGTTTCGTGGGACTTTTGGGTCATCAATTTGGTTGATGACTGTGGCTACTTGTTGAAGACGAGTTTCGATGTCCATAATTACAGCCCCTTTGGTCGCTACCTGTTGCTGTGTGTAGGCCGTCTTTAAGTTGATTGCCGGCCCCCGCACACCATGGACATCAGCGAAAACGACATCCTTGGGTGGTCGAGAATCTTCGCATTGACCCTCGGAATGGGTTGGGCTGCATGGATGGACCACAAGGAACGGAAAGTGGCAAACGAGCATTGGATGGTTTGGATCAAGCCAGCGCTGTTTTTGTGGGCCCTCGACCTCATGGCCCAAGGTGCAGATTGGACCATTTACCTCACCGCCTCAGCAGCCGTGGCATACGCAAGCGGGGCTGTCATCGGTCGTCCCTCAATCAGTGATGCGCGTGCTGGTTCGAGAATTGACCTAATTGTGTTTGTTTGGTACGCTGTGAGCGCTGTTGGGTTGTTGATGGGTGCTCTTGAATATCAATCCACAAATCCACTGGATGTGATGCTCGGTGATGCAGATCGACTTGGTTCACTTTGGTGGAAAACCCTCTCGGTGCTGTTTGTCATTCTGATCATTGATGCCGCGTGGCGGTTCAGACTGCTTCACGGTGGAGCTGATGCAAAGGCCCTGATGTGGGTCGCCATATTGATTCCTAACTGGTCGACAGTTCCCCTTTCCCTTAACGATGCTACATCCACCGCCTTAGTGGCTTTACCACCAAGTCTTGCGTTGCTCATGTGGGGTGGTTTGAGTTTCCTCGTCATTCCTTTCATTCTGTTCGTCCGAAACATTGCGTCAAGAAACATCAACCGTCTTGGTGATCTTCGTCTTGCTTGGCACGCATCGAAGATAAATTTGGACCAGGTTCTCCAAAGGCACGTTTGGTTGCTGACCACCCTCATCGAATTACCGGACGGAACCACTGGCATCCATCACAGAACACGGGCACCACGAACGACGCCTTCTCGTGAGGCATTGGAAGGCTCAGTTCAAGCCTTAGCCGAGGCTGGTGTCGAAGAAGTGTGGGTCAGTTCGAAATTACCATTGCTGGTGTTCCTATTGCCTGCAATTGCGCCATTGGTTCTTTTGGGAGACCCGATGGTGTTGGTTATGCCGCTGCTCGGCTTGTAAGCCAAAAATACGACTGCTGAGGAGCAAACATCATGCGCCCTTGCGCTCGATGTTCTTAGCACGGAGCCCCTTGTAACCGCACTTGCGGCAACGTGCGGCACGCACTGCATTACGGGCGTTGCACTTCATGCAAATCTTGCGGTGGAGCAAGCGGGCCTCTGCTTCAGGGAATCGTGCCATGGCAAAGCGACCAACTCCCCCTATTTAATCACAACCGAGGCATCGAATACAGGACAGTACGGCCTTTTCTTGATTGGACCTTTGTCGGACGTCGGGGCGAAGTAGTGTTGAAAGGCTTCGGGGAACAGGCAGGGGCATGCGTGTCTTGCGCCTTCCAGGGATTCATCACGATTCCAATGTCGTGGTCGTGTCTGGTTCGGTTGGCGCACTGTTGATTGACGCTGGCACATCGTGGTATCAAGCGCTGCAGGTTGAGCGAATCAAAGGAGTGCTGGACGATGGTCTTACACTTGACCGTATTGTGTTGACAAGCAAGCGTTTCCCGTGCTCAGGAGGGGCGAAGCACATTGCAGCGGCTTTCGACCATTGCCCTGTCCACATTCACCCAGAGGGCCAAGCCGCTTTGGAGACCGGTGATTTCTTTTCGACCTGGGCCAATCGTTACGACTCTGACATGCCAGCAATTGCTGCAACAGCGTGCATTGACGGTGAGGTCTTTGCCTTGGGTGATGGTCAAGTGGAGTCACTTCACCTTCCTGGTTGTTCTCCAGATGGTCTTGGGTATTGGATTGAAGATCAAGGTATGATGGTTGTTGGTTGTCTCCTGCCAAGAGCGGACCGTCCTGCTCGATGGGATCTTCCTGGTGGGTGTTTACCAGATTTGATTGAGAGTTTAGAAAGGGTGAAAGCCAAGCGACCAAAAGCGATAGTCCCATTCCAAGGGCCAGCCATACGGGGACAGAAACGCGTGAATATTGTTCTCGACCAACATCTGGAATTTTTGCGCTCATGTGAACTTCGAGAGGGGGCACCACCAATCTCTTGGGGCCGACCAGCACCTACAGCGCTATGGTACACCTCAAACCCACCATGGCCTTTGGAAGAAAAGGAATCTGTTTAAGCAACAACCGGTAGATCAAGCATCAGTGGCTGAGGCAGTTCAGAGCGTTCTTGTTCATTTCCCAAAATCTTAGCTCGTCTGTTTGCTCGTTGCCTTGCTTTTTCATGAAATGGTTTCTTCCCGTCAATGGAATCAGTCTGGCTGCCATCCATGCCGTATGTGGCACGAGTCCAACCGCTTTGGATCTGGATGATGTGATTTTCAAGACGCATGCTCGTGATGGGGCCATCATGCGTGAACAAGTGCACTCCCCTGCCCGGTACATGCCCCCCAACCATCCACACCTGGCCAGATTGAGTCGCGACCAAAAACGATGATTCACTTGAAGAAACAGTGCACATCGAGCGCACAACGCCACCTTCTACAGCAAATTTGTCAATGACATCCATGCTCGGAATAGAAATCAGTGTGACGCCACCGTTGGCGTCACCAATAACGCCAGTTTCTATGCTCATGGATGGGCCGCGGAGGACCACCATGACGGTTGCGATGGCATCAAGTTTGGTTCTCTTATTGATTCCAACGTTAGGTCTCCACTGAATGAGGCCATCGTCCATGGCCACGAGGCACCCCACCGGTGTGACAAGGCTTCGGACTACTACTCGGTTGTTCATACAACAGAAAGCAGAGCCGGAGGTACTCATTCATTTTCTAGACCCGTAGGTCGAAAACTGAAAGTGAACGTCAGTAGGTGTCTTCGGCTTTGCTGTCCTTCTTCCACTTGCGGTAGCAGGATTTACAGACGCGCACTCGTCCCTTCCGTTGAGTGTAGCCTCCGTCGCCCCACACATCGATCGCATTGTCAATCGACAGCGAGCGGCCACCGAAGCTCTTGTCTGCAAAGTTATCGCAGGAGTTGATTCCACAGGGAATCTCGCCTTCTTTCTTTGACTTCTTTGCTTTCTTGTCGACGTTTTCGCCGGCATCGGCCTTGTGTTTTCGTGCCTTTGCTTTGAAGCCCATGAGTCAAAGCACAAGGCCCCGATTCATCAAGGTTACCACGCATTGAAGCGTTCACTGCTCGGAAACATAGCCGAGTTGACTCAGCAAACCATCGATCAGTCGAAGCAGTCCCCTCAGGGTCACTTCAGACACATTGGCGACTCCACACACTTCAGATTGTGTTCGAGGAGAACCTGATTCGCTGGATGCTTTGTAAATCAGTGCTGCTGCGACACCCATTGGCTTCTTCCCTTGCCAGATGTCCTCGTGCGGTTGAATGGCGGACCACAGGTGGCCCACTTGGATGTGGGTGTTTGGTGGTAATTGGAGATCTGAGATGAACTTGTCAAAGTACTGGTCTGGGGACGATATCTTGTGGAGGTTTAGCCTCCGGGACACTTGGCGAATCAAGCGAGAAAGTTCCTTTTCAGTCACATCGAAAGCCCGAGAGATGTCTGGGATTTGACGTGGGAGGTTTTCTTGGCGAGCGACGAGGTATGTGCATGCTGCAGTCACACCTGCGATGGACCGTCCAGTGACGAACCCTTCACCTGACAAGCGTCGGTACAAACGAGCTGCTTCCTCTTGGAGCGGCTTTGGTAAACCTGAGTTGTCTCGTATGAATTGGTTAGCACGAACGAGGTTGCGCTCTCTGCTCTTTCGAGTTTTGGAACGCTCATCGATGACTCGACGGCGTCGCCACTCTCTGCGTGCTTGGGATGAGATCCCGTGGCGTCCTGCTGATCCAGTGTTCAGGTCGCGAACATCAATCGTGGTGTTCAGGCCCTTGTCGGCTAGAGTGTAGGTGAGCGGTTGGCCAACCCGTGAGCGATCTTGGCTTCTGTCCCTGTTGGTCCACTCTGCGCCTGGGTCAATGACGTTTTCTTCAACGACGAGACCGCATGCATTGCATGTGATTTCGCCGCGGCTGTCGTCAAGTTGCCAGTCCACGACGCCGCATTCTTCGCATGGTCGTGTGTGACCCTCCAGCGTTCGCCGGACGGAATGGCTGCTTTCTCTCGAGTCACGCGTGACCGGGGAGCTTGTGTTTAGGTTGCTTGTTTGGGGCTTTGTGTTTTGCTTCATCTTCTCAACTCCTTGTTCAGTAGTTGAGAACCTTTCTATTTAAAACCCTGTGTGGGGGTGCTGATCGCTGAACGATAGACTCCTCGTAGGATAGACGGTCTGTTTGGGGTTCTCCGTAAGTAAACCATGATTACCTCGAACTGAATATAAACTGTTGTTTGAGGGATTTCATGGGGAAGGCATGGTCTAACCATCCCGAAGCAAGAGTTCAAAGACGGTACGCGGTACCCAGCAAGCAGGGAGAAGACCATGCCAGCAACTGTCGTTCTTGGAGCACAATGGGGAGATGAAGGAAAAGGAAAACTAGTGGACAGGATTGCTGAACAGGCCACATGGGTTGTTCGTTTCCAAGGTGGTAACAACGCCGGACACACAGTGGTTCTCGGAGAACAAGTCCTCAAGTTCCATTTGCTCCCATCGGGAATCACCCGCAAGGAATGCAACTTGGTTCTCGGCGACGGCATGGTGATTGATCCTTGGGTTCTTGACACCGAATTAAACGGCTGGAAGGACAGCACGGGTGAGGACCCCAGAGGCGACCGTTTGTTCATCAGCGAACGGGCTCACGTGATTCTCCCCTACCATTGCATTTTAGACGGTCAGGATAAGAAAATCGGTACAACAGGACGAGGTATAGGCCCGACCTATGCAGATAAAATCAACAGAATTGGATTGCGGTTCGGTGACCTTGCCGAAGTGAACGGTGATGACGAATGGATTCACTCGACGGCGAACAGAATGAACGCCAGCCTTACTGCTGCAGGATGCGAGGACCGAATCAAGGAGGCAGACCTCAAATCTGATGTGGCCTGGATCCTCGAATCGTACGCTGGCTGCATTGCCAACACTGGTTTGATGCTCGATAACGCACTCAAACTGGATGAACATGTCATCCTCGAAGGCGCTCAAGGATGCTTGCTTGATATTGACCAAGGCACTTTCCCCTACGTCACATCATCTGTGACTTCACGCGGCAATGCCGGCCACGGTGCGGGCATTCATCCGGGCCATGTTGAAGACGTGATTGGCATCACGAAAGCCTACATCACGCGCGTGGGCCACGGAGCAATGCCGACTGAATTGGAAGATGAAGTCGGAGACCACCTAGGTACCATCGGTCATGAATTTGGTACCACCACCGGACGCAAGCGACGCTGCGGTTGGTTCGATGCTGTTGTCATGCGTCATGCACAGCGAGTGAATGGATTCACAGGACTTGCCTTGACGAAATTGGATGTGCTTGGTGGTCTTGAAGAATTGAACATCTGTGTGGCATACGAATTGGATGGGAAGGAAATCCTCGAAATGCCAGCAAGTGCCACCGCACTCGCCCGATGCAATCCGATTTACATCACAATGCCAGGATTCCCTGGTCATTCCCTCGAGGAATGGCTCGCCATTGCCAAGAAGGCTAACGCCGATGCTGCGGGATACGCATCACTGCCAACAGCCGCTCAATTGTACATCAAAAAGATCGAAGCGCTTGTGGGTGTACCTTGCACCAGCGTTGGCGTTGGACCAGACCGTGATGCAACGATTGACTGCGTTGATGCGTGAAGGCTTTCATCCTATATTGAGGTGAAGACTCAAAAAGGATTGGCCCAACCGACCGTTTACAGGGGCGTTTAGCTCAGTTGGAAGAGTGCTTGGTTTGCAACCAAGATGTCGTGGGTTCAAATCCCACAACGTCCA
>Ga0209603_1000087_pt1 | contig 111750 bp, 103 predicted proteins | sample COGITO_mtgs_1206_FD_184812 | JGI IMG/M metagenome (GOLD analysis project Ga0209603, IMG submission 184812) | Pelagic marine microbial communities from North Sea - COGITO_mtgs_120607 (SPAdes) (version 2) | ecosystem: Environmental > Aquatic > Marine > Epipelagic ...
AACCGGGTCATGCCGGTCGTGCGGCACGCCGACATGTCACTGAAGTTGGTGTACCAGAGGTTGCCGACGAAGAGGCCGGTGTCGAGTGCTTCGGCGACGCCGTCAGCTGGGATGAAACCCGGCGCGATCGCCATCGACTCGGGATACTCGCCGCCGTGGGCCCCGTTGGTCGGTACTCCGTACTCCTGGGCTGACCGCGGTGAGACAAGCGTGTCGGTGAGCTTGCCGTCGACGATCAACGGCACTTCGTCGGGACGAATGAAACCAGAAGATTGAAAGTTTGGTGCCACGCCGCCAGCGGTGTTCTCGCTGATGGTGATCTGCGGCGACAGGTGAGCGTCACCAGCCAGCATCCGGAGGAACGGCGTCTGCTTGGTCTCGTGTGCCCGACGGCCGAACGCCCCGTAGTACGACAGCAGCGACATCACTTCTTCCATCGCTCGCGGTGCGAGGTAGGTGCGGTAATCGCCGGGGCCGAGCACTTTGGGTTCGCGCGCTAACGCCGTCAGCTGCTGACTGGACCAGTCGACCTTGCGAGCAAACGCATTGTCGTTCCAATCGAACCCGGCGTACAGGTTCTTGGCGGCTTTGTCGGCTTGCAGGTAGAAGCACCAGTCGAGATTGAACGTCGATGACTGGAACCAGTTGCGCTGGCCAAGCGAGTTGGCAAAACCGTGGAATGTGTCGCCCGAGGCGTAGATGCCGACAAGATCCTTGCCCTGTCCTGCAGCGCGGATGTCAGCGAGTGCCGTCTCCGGGCTGGGGATCTCGCCAGTCTTGACGTTGTCCGTCGACGTCGGGTCGGTGTTGTACAGCAGGTACGGATCGTCAGGGACGAGACGGCGTTGTGCGCGGAGTTGGCCGAGGAGCGCGCCAACTCTGGCGTTGTCCATCGCTGTGTCGCCGGTGAGGTTGATCGTGCCGCCGACGTGTCGTTGGCCTGCAATGAGATCGACACTGAGCTTCTGCTGATCGACTGAACCGGCCTGCCGGACCTCGTTGTTGTTGAGCCGGATGAAGTCGGTGGCTTCGCCAGCGAGGTTGGCGAGGAGTACCTCATCGCTGTGCAGCATGGAGGTGGCGGATGTGATGAGCTCGTCAAAGTACGCCTGGCGTTCGGCGCTACTGCTCATGACTCGCCTCCGAAGACCTCGATGTTGGAGAACTTGCAGGTGGGAGACGCGTGGCCGGTGCCAATCATCTGGTTCAGCTCGCCCTTGCCGCAGTTCGGGGTGCCCATCACGGTGAAGCTGTTGCTGTCGGCCACGCCGGAGAGATTGGTCCAGAAGTTCCGGCTGATGCCTCGGTAGCCAGGGTTGCGAACGGTGCCGACGATTTCGCCGTTCTCGATCTTCTGTCCGTACTCGCAGTTGAACTGGAACTTGTTGCGGCTGTCATCGATCGACCACGAGTTGTTGGTGTGCATGTACACGCCGTCTTCGACCGAGGCGATGAGCTCGTCGACCGTTGCATTACCGGGCTCGACGTTGAGGTTGGCCATGCGGTCAATCGGTGGTCGGTTCCAACTGGCGGCTCGAGAGTTCGACACGCCCTCGAGTCCACTGCGCTGCTGACTCACCGCGCCACCGAGACCGCGCTGCAGAATGCCGTCCTTGATCAGAAATTGCTTGGTCGCCGGGGAGCCGTCGTCGTCAAAGCCGTAGCTGGCGAGCTGACCTGGAACAGTCGGGTCGAAGGTGACGTTGAGGAGGTCCGAGCCGTAGCGGAAGCTGCCGAACATGTCCGGCGTGACGAAGCTGGTGCCGGCGTAGTTGCGCTCGTCGCCGAGGATCCGGTCGAGTTCCAGCGGGTGGCCGATCGACTCATGAATCTGCAAGATCATCTGATCAGGAGCGAGGAGGACGTCCATGACTCCCGGGGGGCAGTTGGGAGCCGTGAGGAGCTCGAGGGCCTCGTTGGCCACCCGCGAAGCGCCGTCGCCGAAGCCGAATCGGCCGAGCACCTCAGCACCACCTTGGCCACAGAGCGCGTTGGCGCCAAAGGTGCGGGTCTGGGTGTTGACGCCCTCATTTGCTGTGGCCCGCATGCCGGGATACACGAACTGAAACCGCTGCTCGACTTCGCCCCGTTGGCCGTCGCTGCTCGAAGTGACCAGCAGCGTGTCGACGCTTCGTCGCGTGAGTCGTGCAGACCAGTCGACGATCCGGTCGTCGATACCGAGCAAGCGCGATTGCTGATGCAAGAGTTCGAGCCGGTCTTCAAGCGGCATCGAGTCCCAGCTCACGTCGACCGGCGATTCGTAGGAGCCGATCGGATGATGTGGTGGCGGAGCGATGGCTCCGGTCTCCTCGTCGCGGTTGGCGACCATGTGCCCGGCGGTGACGCCGGCCCAATATCGTGCTCGTTCTACCGCCCGATCGAGGCCTGTTGCGGACAGGTCAGCGGTCGCCGCGTAGCCGAGACCGCCCCCGTTCCAGATCGAGATCATCACCCCAGTGTCGAACTCGTTGAAGATCGGCTCGAGGTTGTTCTGGCGGACAGTGAGGTGCTCCGAGCGTTCGTCAAACAATCGCGCAGAGGCGTAGTCGACATCGGTCGGGAGCGCTGCCGTCAGCCGCTCAGCGATGGGCGATGTGTCGAGCAGCGGCGCAGACAACAGGTCAGTCATGGGGCGGAGGCTAGGTCGGTCCGGCCAACGTTGCTGTCCTCAGTTCCACCTGGTCTTGACCTCAAAGGAACTCAGCTCACGCCGCTCAGCATTGCCTCTACCAGCTCTTGGACTGCCAACGACTCGGCGAAGGTGGCGATGCTTGAGGGTGTGCCGTCAAGCAACTTCGACAGCTCATCGAGCTGTGCGGCGTAAGCATCGGCACCGAGCTGGGCGCGATCTGTGCCGACGACGTCGCTCCACTCGCCTCCCGTGGTGTGTTGCAGGCGATACCAGTCCCAGATCCGGAGGGACCCAGCGGTGCCACGGATGGTGAGGTCGTTCACGTCGGGGCCAATGCCCTCGCTGCTACCGATCATGACGAGTGGAGCATCGGAACCGGACATGCGCGCCAGTGCATCGGTCTCGCACAACGTTCCCGTTGTGCCGTCGGGATGAGTCACCACTGCTGCGTCGATGGATAACGGGCCGAGCACGCGTTGGGCGACAAAGACGAAGTGTGAGGCGACCTCGCGGATCCATCCTCCCTGGTCGCGCAGGCGCAGCCACTGTGCCTTGGCGTGCCAGGCACGCGGCCACTCAGCGAAGTGCAGTCGAAGGTCACCCCGCACGATCTGACCGATCTCGCCGCCCGCAACTCGACGTTGTAGTTCGACCGCTGACGGTGCGGCGCTGAACACAAAGTTGACGCCTGCCGGGAGCCCGCTCGACTCCACCAGGTCGACCAGTCGACGGCTTTCTTGGACGTCGATGCCAAGGGGCTTCTCACAGAAGATCGCGACACGTGCAGCGACGCACTGCTCGACATAGGCACCGTGAAAGAGCGGCGGTACGGCGATATAGACGGCGTCGGCAGCGCTGATCACGCCAGCCGCGTCGGCGACGATCGTGACATCGGCAGCGTGCGCGGCACAGGCCGCAGCGTCAGGGTCCCAGGCAGCGACGACTTCGAAATCGGCGTGGTGATTGAACTGTTCGACGAATCGCGCCCCAACGGTGCCGAGGCCGATGATTCCAACTTTGTGGGACATCTGTGCAGTCTCGCCGGAAGCGCAGCGTTCAGTCGACCGGAGGTGGGGCAATCGACGTCATCGGTACGTGGGGAGTCGGTGCAATCAGCGGCGTCGAAGGCGACAGGGGGAAAGCGATGGCACCGGGCAGCTCGGAGGTATCGCTGGGTTCCATCTCGACAGCCCGTACGGAAGGCGCCTGCATCGTGTCGGTTGCTGTTGTCGAGGTGCTGTTGACTAGGTGACCGGTCGCTTGGGCCTGGCTGCGGTCGCTGGCGCGCCCGACGGTCTGCGACATCCGCAGCGATCCTGGTGATGCGGCGCCTGTGTGGTGATCGGGGTTCGGAGTGGGGTCAGAGACCAGGAACATTTCGCCGTCTGGAGTGAGCAGATGGTCGCGCAGGAGATCCCACCAGCCTGCTTCGATGTTCTGCCCTTCGTCGACGAGTACGGCGTCATAGCGCTCCAATATCCAGGCGCTGGACATACTCTCGGTGCTCTCCTCGAGCGCGTGGTTTGACACGGGGGGCTCGCTGCCGAGACGCTCGGCGTTCTGGGCGAGGCGGGTGGTCAATGAATGAAAGCTGGCGCACGTGACCTGGATCGGGTTGGTGTCGTGCTCGGCACAGCGATCGACAATGAGCGATCGGAGACGGTTGGCGACGGGGCCGTCGAGCGACAGCACCAGCACCCTGTTGCCCTGTGCTGCGAGATGTGTGGCGTGAGCGGCGATCGCACAGGATGCGCCAGTGTCCGCACCGCTGCGGACACTGGAGACGACACCGCCTTGCTGGTTGACGACGACCTGTGCGTGCAGACGTTCGATGGACTGGGGGTCAGGGTGAGCGCAGCCGGTGCCGCGTACAAGTCGGTTGAGTTGATCGCGCAGGCCGTCAGCACCCCAGACCTCGACGCTTCGTTCATCGCCGTGTGCTGTGGATGCGCCGAGCCTTTGAACTGCTTGCTCCTGCGTGCAACGAGGGAGAACGACGACAGCGCGGACGACACCGGTCTCCGGGGTCGCAACACCCGGTTGGGCAACGAACTGGTCGAATACCACCGATCGCGTGCGAGCAGCGATGAATCGTGAGTCGTCGTGTTGGGGCTGACGGCTCTCGGGGCTCCAATCGCGCACTTCGATGATGCAGACACCGAGGAGCTCATGCACGGCGATGAAATCGGGTTGGTCGAGCTCCAGCTTGGGCTGGACGTACACAGTCCAGTCGTCGTCAAGTTGTGCCAGGGCCCGTGCGGTCGCCAATTCCGATGCGTTGAGTGGTTGCGCGAGCCGGTCGAACTCGTGGATCGGTGGGCGAAGCAGGGCCATGAGCGGTCTATCGGCGCAATCCCGTCTGAGCTTGAGGAATTTTGAGCTCTTGAGATGAGATATTTGTTGAGGAGCTGTGCTGTCAGTCCGCTGTCACGCCGGTCGCGACCGGTCGTCCGGAATCGCTCGACCAGCCGGACCAGGAGCCGACGAAGACGCGCGGAAGCCGCATGCCTGCGGACTCGATCGCCAGTGCGTTGTGGCAGGCCGTGACGCCCGAGCCGCAGTAGACAATTGTTTGCGGATCCCTGTTGAGGCGGGCGAATCGCTCGGCCAATTGGGGCGCATCGAGCCACTGCCCGTCTGCGAGGTTGTCCATGAACGGCATGTTGATCGCGCCGGGAATGTGTCCGGCGACAGTGTCGATCGGTTCGACGTTGCCGGCATATCGCAGGGGTTCGCGCGAATCGACAACCACGCCGCCGTGTTCGATGTGTGCCGCGACGTCATCAGCGTCGGCGATGGCTTCGGCGGGCCACGGCACAGCGGGTCGGTCAAGCACGGGTTCGTACGCCTCGACGGGGCCAGACTCAAACTGGCTCGGCCAGGCGTCGAGACCGCCATCGAGGAGCGCCGCTGGTTGACCGATAATCCGCAGCATCCAGACCAGTCGAGCGGCAAAGGCCCCGTTGCGGTCGTCGTAGGCGACCACTGGTGTTCCTGACGCGATGCCCAGGCGACCGAGCACTTCTGCAAACGCTGCTGCTGACGGCAGCGGATGGCGGCCGATACCTGGTGCTGGCGGGTCGGCGAGGTCATCGTCCAGCGACGCGAACCTGGCCGCGGGCAGGTGCCGATCGAGGTAGCGCGCGTGTGGGTCGCTACCGACCATCGTCGTTCCGACATGGACAATGACCGGCGCGTCTGCGGCACTGGCCCTCACCTGGTCGGCCAACAACCGAGAGGAGATCAATGGTGGCAGCGCCGGGTCCATCCGCCGATCGTATTCGGCACGGACTAGGTTGCCGGCCAGCATGCCGATCCACTTCGCGCAACTCTCGGACACGCACGTTGTTGCCGATGGCACCGACGAAGTCTTGTATGTCGACAACAATGCTCGAGCTGCGATGGCTGTCGCTGCGATTGGCCAGGAGGCACCGTCAGTTGCCGCAGTCCTCGCCACGGGCGACCTCACTCAGTGGGGGACTGATGCCGAGTACGACAAGCTCGCCGAGGTGCTCGCGCCGCTGAACGGGCCGATCCTGCCGATCCCAGGAAACCACGACACACGAGCTGGGCTTCGGCGTTGTTTTCCCGATCATCCGTGGCCTGCTGCGCGGTCGGAAGATGATCACTTGAGCTGGGTCGTCGAGCTTGACGGTGTCCGAATCATCGGTCTCGACACGACCGTGCCGGGCGCGCCCGGCGCAGCGTTTGATCCGGACCGCGAGGCGTGGTTGCGCGCCGTGTTGTCGACATCGCACGCGGGTCCAACGCTGCTTGCGATGCATCACCCGCCATTCGTCACCGGAATCGAGTGGATGGATGCCTCGGGTTTCGTCGGTCTCGATCGTTTCCTCGCCGTCATCGCTGAGGCTCCCGTCGATCGCATCTTGTGCGGCCACATGCACCGCCCCATGAGTTCGATGGTCGCTGGGGTGTCGGCTGAGGTCGGCATGTCAACGGCCGTGCACGTTGCCCTTGAACTGGCTCCCGAGCGCCCGGTGCAGATCATTCGCGATCCGATCGGGTACCGGATCTTCCGCGTTGACGGCTCGGCGATCGTCGGGCACACGCGCTACGTCGATACCGGCGAGGCACCCTTCGCGCCAGCGTGGGCCGACATCAAGTAGTTGGCTCGAGGCTGCGAGTCGCGGCGACATCGTCATCACGCAGGAACCAGCTGCCGATCGCCGCAGGCACGATCAGGAGACCGCAGGTCAGGAATCCCCACTGGTAGGCGCTCAGCCGGTCAACTGCTGGCGCGTTGTCGCCGCCCACCGTGGTCAGACGGGCAGCGATCACCGTGACGGCAACAGCCACGCCACTCGTGTACGCGATCTGGCGGACGGTGTTGAACACCGACGTGGCGCGGCCGGTGTCGGCGAGTGACGTTGTCGCATAGACCGCTGTCTGGATCGATACGAAGACCATGCCGACCGATGCGCCGCGGCCGAAGGACAGTGCACCGAGCATCGCAACCGGTGTTGTCAACGTCGCCAGCGCGAAGGAGGCAGTGAATCCGGCATGGACGAGTGAGCCGACAATCATCAAGCGGCGCGGCCCGATCACCCGGTACAGCCGCCTCCCGAGCAGATTCGAGACGAGGAAGACGCCGACCGCCTGGGGTGCTTGGACGAGCCCGCTGGTCGTCGCGGAGAAGCCCCGCAGCGTCTGCATGTAGAGCGGCAGCACGATGATCCACCCGAAGAACCCTGCGTAGACGAACGGTGCGGCGATGTTGATGGTGCGGAAGTGCCGATCGCGAAGCAGCCGGAGCTTGAGCATGGGATCGCGTCGCCGGAGCTCGACGATGACCAAGGCGACGGCAGCAGAGATGCCGACGATGGCGAACCCGATCACACGGGGTGAAGTCCACCCCTGCTCGGGGCCGATCGTCAGGGTGTAGATCAGAACACTGACCGCCACTGCTGACAGGACGAAGCCCGGGGCATCGAACCGTCCTGCAGCGTTGGTCTCTGGCCCGTCATCCGCGCGGAGCCACCACAGCGCCAACACGATGGCCAGGGCACCCATTGGACCGTTGATGAAGAAGATCCACCTCCATGACGTCTGATCGACCAGCACGCCGCCGATCACTGGACCGACGGCAGGGGCAATGACCACCACACTCAGCACACCGATCGCTGCTTTGGCCCGGTCGGCCATCGGGTACGCGCGAAACAACATCGCACTTCCCACTGGAGTCAAGAGACCGCCACCCATGCCTTGCAAGACACGAAGGACCACGAGCTGATCGAGTGTCTGCGCGGCGCCGCAGGCCATCGACACCAGCACGAACACGATCAACGCCGTGACAAAGACCCGTTTCGATCCGAAACGGTCGCCGAGCCAACCAGCGACGGGGATGACAGCTGCAAGGCTGAGGAGATAGCCAACGGCGACCCACTCGATATCCGTTGATGCCACACCGAACTCATCGGCGAGCGTCGGGAGAGCAACGTTGACCATCGTGCCGTCCATGACGGTCATGAACACGGCGAGGACGTACACCGCCATCACTCGGGTCCGATACATCACCGCTGGCACCCTAGGAGCTGAGTGCGTTCGAGCAACAGGTCGACAATCTGTGCTTCGGTTTGAGGTCGGGGGACAGGAATCAGTGCGTCCCGCTGCCAAGCTCTGGTGGCCATGGCCGGTTCGAAGGTGTCCCCTCGCTTCAAGCGATCGAGACCCGATGCTGGAGCGCGCGCCGAGGCATCTGCCGCGCTGCTCGCCGAAGGGCGCCTGACGTACCCGGACTCATTGCCGATCACCGAACGACACGACGAACTCCTCGACTTGATTCGTTCCAATCAGGTGATAATCGTCGCCGGCGAAACCGGATCGGGCAAGAGCACACAAATTCCCAAACTGTGTCTGGAAGCCGGGCGCGGCGTCAGCGGACTGATCGGTCACACCCAGCCTCGTCGTGTGGCTGCTCGCTCGATTGCTGAGCGGGTCGCCGAGGAGCTCGGGTCATCGCTCGGTGACGATGTCGGGTACACGGTTCGCTTCACCGACAAGGTGAGCAATCGCACGCTGGTCAAGGTGATGACCGATGGAATTCTGCTCGCCGAGATCCAGCGCGATCGCATGTTGCGGCGCTACGACACGCTGATCATCGACGAGGCCCACGAACGCAGCCTCAACATCGACTTCATCCTGGGCTACCTCAAGCAACTCCTGCCGAAGCGCCCGGACCTCCACGTGATCGTCACCTCCGCCACGATCGACACCGAACGGTTCGCAGCGCATTTCTCCGCACCACCAGCGGACGACCCGAATGGTGATCCGGTACCGGCGCCAATCGTCGCGGTGACAGGTCGAACCTTCCCGGTTGAAGTGCGCTATCGGCCGTACGGGCCGGACAACGAAGACGATCCCGACGACCGGCGCGACCAAGTGCAGGCAGTGATCGACGCCGTCGACGAGTTGAGCGTGCTGGGCGACGGCGACGTGCTCGTGTTCCTGTCAGGAGAACGCGAGATTCATGACATCGCCGGGGCCATGCGCCAGATTGACACCGCCGCATGGCGAGCCACCGACATACTTCCGCTCTACGCCCGACTGTCCTCGGTGGAGCAGCAACGAGTGTTCAAGACGTCGAAGCGTCGTCGCATCGTGCTGTCGACAAATGTCGCCGAGACGTCGCTCACCGTGCCGGGTGTGCGCTACGTCGTCGACGCCGGCACGGCGCGTATCTCGCGATACAGCAAGCGACTCAAGGTCCAACGCCTGCCGATTGAACCGGTGTCGCAGGCCTCGGCCAACCAGCGGTCGGGTCGTTGCGGACGTGTGGCCCCCGGTGTCGCCATCCGGTTGTATGCAGAGGATGAGTTTGTCGAACGGCCGGAGTTCACCGATCCCGAGATTCTTCGTACGAACTTGGCGTCGGTGATTTTGCAGATGACCGCCATTGGGCTGGGCGATGTGGGGATGTTCCCGTTCGTCGAGCCACCCGAACGGTCGATGATTCGCGACGGCTTTGCCCTGCTCGACGAGTTGGCGGCGATTGAACCGGCGGAACGCGACGACCCCGAACGGCACCTCACCCGCATCGGCCGCGACCTCGCCAAGCTGCCAGTCGACCCTCGGCTCGGTCGAATGGTGCTTGAAGCGGACGAGTTCGGATGCGTCCGAGAGGTGCTGGTGATCGCATCGGCGCTCTCGATTCAAGACCCGCGCGAGCGTCCGCAGGAGAAGATTGAGCAGGCCAATGAGTTCCACAACCGATTCAAGGTGGACGGGTCTGATCTGCTCTCCCTCGTTGAACTGTGGGATTACCTGAGGAACCAGCAGCGCGAGCTCTCCGGCAACCAGTTCCGCCGCATGTGCCGCAAGGAGTACCTCAACTACTTGCGCGTTCGCGAGTGGATGGACCTGTACAGCCAACTCCGGCGCGTCGCTGGCGAGTTGAAGATTCGTCCCCACCGGACCCCTGAAGTGGACAAGACCCACCCCGACCACGTGCACCGCTCACTGCTCGCTGGCCTCCTGTCGCAGGTGGGCATGCGCGAGCGTGAGACGCGTGACTACCGCGGTGCACGAGACGCCCGGTTTGTCATCGCCCGTGGGTCGGTTATCGGTCGCAAGCAGCCCGACTGGGTGATGGCAGCGGAGCTCGTGGAGACCAACCGCCTGTATGCACGGCGCGTTGCCGCGATCGAACCTGAATGGATCGAGCAAGCCGCTGCGCACCTGGCGAAGAAATCGCACAGCGACCCGCGCTGGGATGCCAAGGCGGGGCGGGCGGTCATCACCGAGCAGGTCACCCTGTTCGGTCTGCCCATCGTGTCTGATCGCAAGGTGGGCTACGACAAGATTGACATCGATGCAGCGCGGGCCTGGTTCATCACCAAGGCACTGGTCGAGGGGGAATGGCACACGCATCAGAAGTTCGTCACCCGGAACCAGGAATTCCTCGAAGGCATCGGCGCCATGGCGGCTCGCGTCCGCCGAACAGAACTTGTCGACGACGCAATGCTCTTCGCCTTCTTCGACGAACGTCTCGATGCCGACGTCACTGACACCCGTCGGTTCGATCGATGGTGGAAGGAGGAGCGCCAGCGCAACGGTCGACTCCTCGATCTCACCGAAGAGCTCCTTGCCGATCGCGAACACGGTGTAGGAATCCGGCTTGCCGACTTTCCCGAGGTGTGGCGGCAAGGCGATATCGAGCTGCCGCTGACCTACCGGTACGCACCAGGCGAACCGCTCGACGGTGTCACCGTGCACATTCCGCTCAGCGCACTCAACCAGATCGAGCCGACCGGATTCGACTGGCAGATCGCTGGACACCGCCGCGAGGTCATCGCAATGCTGGTGCGCTCCGTTCCGAAACACATCCGTCGCGAGCTGACGCCGATGGCTGAGACAATCGATGCCACCGTTGAGCGAGTCGCAGACTTTGAGCCAGGGTCGATGCCGCTCGTCCATGCAGTCGCAGTCGGGCTCACTCGGGCGTCCGGTATGAGGATCGACCCGTCGATGTTCAACACCGAGGTCCTCGACAACTTTCTCCGAATGAACTTCGTTGTCACCGATGAGCACGGGGAGGTCCGCGACGTCGGCACTGATTTGGCTGCGATCAAAGCACGCCGCGTCGGCGAGGCACGCGAATCGATTGCTGCTGCGGCGCCGATCGAGGAACGTCGGGGGATTGTGGCGTGGGACATCGGCGACCTCCCACGCACGGTTCAGTCCGACGATCGTGCGCTCGACGTCGTGGGCTATCCGACGTTGCTCGATATCGGTGACAGCGTTGCGCTGCGGGTCGTCACGAGCGCCGATGTGCAGCGGCGGGCCATGCGCGGCGGGGTACGCCGCCTCCTTCTGCTCACTGCAGCGCCGAGTCGCAAGGTGGTCGAACGACTGCTGACCAACGCGGGCAAGCTCGCGCTCGGTGCGGCCGACGTGTCGGTCGCTGCGCTCGCCGACGACTGCATTGCGGCGGCTGTTGACCATCTGCTCGAAGATCATCTGGCACGCGGGGGAACGCTCCCCTGGAGCGAGGTCGAGTTCGAAGAGTTGCGCGCGCAGGTCGCACGAGACGCTCCGACATTGGCGCGAGATGCCCTCGTCCAGGCCACGGCTGCGGTCGCGGCCACCGGCTCGGTGCACGCCAAGCTCACGTCGTTGCGGGCCGCAGCGCTGAAACCATCGGTTGACGATGCCAACCTGCACCTCGGCCGGCTCGTCCGCCCCGGCTTCGTCTTCCACACCGGGCTCCGCCAACTCCCTGAGATCGAGCGGTATGTCCGCTCGATCGATCACCGGCTCGACAACCTCGCCGGCGGTGTTGAACGCGACCGTCGTCGGATCGCCGAGGTCGCTCCGCTCGAGGCGCGCTACGCGGCGTTGCTCGATCGTTTGCCGGCAAGTGAGGTGACCTCGGAAGTGGCGGCTGTGGCGTGGCAGCTCGAAGAGCTCCGCGTGAGCGTGTTCGCGCAGCCGCTTGGCGCGAAAGGCCAGCCGAGTCCGACGAAGCTCGCGCGGTCCCTCGACGGCCTCGGCGGGTGACTCGACCTGCGACACTCGGTCATGGACGAACGCGAACTGGGTGACCTGACCGGCGAGACCGTGGACCTGTTGCAGACACTGATCCGCAATGCCTGCGTCAACGACGGCACGCCGGAATCAGGCGAAGAAGTCCGCAATGCCGACGTGCTGCAGACGCTGATCGAGGGTGCTGGCGTCGAGGTTGAGCGCTTCGAGCCGACGCCAGGCCGTGTCTCGATCGTCGGGCGGATCCAAGGCTCAGATCCTGGAGCCAAGAGCCTGTGTTTGATGGGCCACACTGACGTCGTTCCGGTCAACGCCGACGGGTGGGATCGCGACCCGTTCGGTGGCGAGTTGATCGATGGTGAAGTGTGGGGTCGCGGTGCGGTTGACATGCTGAACCTGACATCGTCGATGGCGGTCGCTTTCCGCCGTCTCGCGCGCGATGCGGCCGCAGGGCGTTTCAAGCCGAAGGGCGACCTCATCTACTTCGGTGTCGCAGACGAAGAAGCAGGGAGTGTCCACGGTGCCAGGTGGATGGCTGATCATCAGCGCGATGCGATGTACGCCGACTACGTACTGACCGAGAACGGTGGCATCCACTCTGGTCCGGCTGATGCTCCGCACGTCGGCATCAACGTCGCAGAAAAGGGAGTTGCCTGGCGACGGTTGACCGTCCGCGGGACACCCGGTCATGGATCGCGCCCATTTCGCGGTGACAACGCCCTGGTCAAGGCTGCTGGTGTGGTGCAGCGGTTGGCCGACTATCGGGCCAAGCCGAAGTTCACCGAGTTGTGGCGTGAGCGGGTTATGACCCTAAACCTGCCTCCGGACTGGGAACGATCCCTGCTCGATGAGGCAGCGATTGACGAATTCCTCGACGAGATGCCGGGGCCCGCCGCCGCGTCGTACCTGCATGCCTGTACTCACACCACGTTTTCGCCGAACCTGGTCGATGGTGGTGTGATGAAAACCAACACCGTGCCGGACACAGTGGTGGTCGAGGTTGACATCCGCACGCTTCCCGGTGAGGACGAGGCAGACGTTGCAGCCCATCTCCGCTCCGCATTGGGCGACCTCGCCGACCATGTCGAGGTCGAGCCGCTGATGAACGATGCAGCGTCGATCAGCAGAACTGACACGCCGCTCTGGGATTCTTTGCAGCGCGCGGTCAACATTCCGTTTCCGACCGCGCGCCTCACGCCGCAGCTGGTCGTCGGTTTCACCGACTCACGGATCTACCGAGAGCTCGGAGCGGTGTCCTACGGTGCTGGCCTTTTCAGTCCAACACTCGATGCCAGTGAGTTCGGGTCACGCTTCCACGGCAACAACGAACGCATCGACGTCGAATCCCTGGCACTGACCACACGGCTGTGGGATCACGTAGCCCGCGACTTGCTGGAGAGATAGCGACGGGCGGCCTCGCGTGCCTCGGGGTCGGCCATGGCTGCTCCGAGGAGGTCAGCGTCGCTCCAAGCCCCCACCGTGGTCGCGACGTTCTCCAACGCGACGTTGACCTGCCGTTTGGTCGCGCGGACGACTGACGGTGCCTTGTTGGCGATCGACGTGGCGAGTTCATTGACGGCAGTGTCCAAGTCGGCGCGCGGAACCACCCGATTGACGAAGCCGATCGAGCGTGCTTCCTCGGCGTCGAAGGGCCGACACGTCAGCACGAGTTCGCGGGTCATCGCTGGGCCGATCTCCCGGACGAGGCGCGGGATGCCGCCCCACGCCAGTGGGATCCCGAGATCAACTTCGGGAATCGCGAAGTGCGTATCGTCGGCCGCGATGCGCAGGTCGCAGACGCCGGCGAGCACAACTCCGCCGCCGATGCACGGACCTTTGATCGCGGCGATGCTCAGGGCCGACATGCGATCCATGGCCTCGGCCATGAGCCGACCGAGATCGGCCTGCTCTCGTGCTGAGACACCGTCGGGGACAGACCCAGCGAACTCACGGAGATCGAACCCCGACGAGAACGCGCGGCCCTGCCCGGTGACGACGACCACGACGGCGTCGGTGGTGTCGAACCATGCGGCGGCCTGAGCGATCTCTGCCAGCGGCACGGTTCCCAACGGATTGAGCTTGTCGGGCTGGGTCAGGGTCAACCGGCCGATGCGGTCCGTGACCTCGGCGGTCAGTGTTGTGAATTCGTGCATTGCTCAGCTCGCTCGGTATCGGCCGGGCTCGACTTCGACGGCTTCGCCGCGGTGCAGCATGCGGTCGACGTGCATCGTGGCGCTGCGCTCCTCGACTGAGTCGGCGAAGGAATGTTCCACGTGTGGTCGGTAGATGAACCGGTGTGCGCGCATGTCGTCGATGGACCTCGGCTCAGCGAGGAAGTCGAGCATCGCTTGATGGCGACGTCCGATCACCGCAGTGAACGCGTCGATCATCTCGACGAAGGTGTCGCGACCTTCGATGATGCCCTTGTGGTGAAACGTCACGTAGTAGTCGGCTTCCTCGTCGCGGACCTTGGTCAGACTGGCCTCGAAGTCTTCGAGGTCGCTCCACACGTCGCCGTAGTACGGACCGAATCCAGTGAGGTCGATGTCGGAGAGGAAGAACACCCCGTCCATCCGGAAACCGCTGTGACCGCGAGTGTGTCCGGGCAGGTGCACCGCGTCCACGGTGACGCCGCCACCGAGATCGAACACGTGGCCATCGGCGAAACCTTGGGCGTCGGGCCGCGGCATGTAGTGGAATTCGTCGAGGATTGTCTGCTCGAACGCGGCACGCGGTTCGCCCGTGAGTCCGTAGACCTCCATCAGCCCGTCGATGCTCTGTGCGCCGATGATGTCGGCATCGTGAATGTGCAGCGCAGCGTCGGCGAACAGACCGTTGCCCGCCATGTGGTCCTCGTGGCTGTGGGAGTTGATGACGGCATCGACCTCGACCGGTGCGCCACCGCGTTCGACCACGGTGACCGACGGATCGATGACCACGGACTCGCCCGCGCCACGCACCAGCAGAGTGTTACCTGACGGATACGCGCCGTTGGCTTCTCCGACCAGCACGCTCACCGTGTCGGTCAATCGTCGTTCGCCTTCGCCCCAGTCGATGATCACGGCACCGACGCTAGTCAGCCGATCGCCGTGTCTCGAATCGAACCGCGCGGCGCGGCAGGAAATCAGTCGTCGGTGGTCTTGAGGTTGAGCGACGCGGAGTTCATGCAGAATCGATCGCCAGTCGGCGCAGGGCCGTCGGGGAACACGTGGCCCAAGTGGGCACCGCAACGGGCGCACACAGTCTCGGTCCGCGTCATCCCGTGTGAGTTGTCGACGCGGTTCTCGATGTTCTCACCTTCGAGCGGAGCGTAGAAGCTGGGCCAACCGCAGCCGGCGTCGAACTTGGTGTCGGAGGAGAACAGCGCCACATCGCACACGACGCAGTGGTACACGCCGTCCCGAGTCGTCTCCCAGTACTTGCCGGTGAACGGACGCTCAGTGCCCGCATGCTGGGTGACCTGGAACTGTTCGGCGGTGAGGCGTTCGCGCAGCTCGGCTTCGGTCGGCAGCATCTCGGGGAGTTCGGGTGTCTCGGTGTTCTCAGCCATGGACACAGCCTGCCAAGTCCCAGCGGCATTGTCGATATCGGGCGACGAGTTTCCGACTTGTTCCGGCGGATGTTCGTCTTCGTCAAGGTCGATGTTCCTACCCTCAGGTCATGGCTTCGTGCTTGACTCGGTCTCGGCTCGCAACGGTGATGGCTGGCGCGCTGCTGCTCGCAGCGTGCAACTCCGCAGACGGCAGTGGTGCAGCGTCCTCGCCGACCACGGCCGTCACCGTCGATGACAGCGAACCAGCCACCCCGCGACAGCGGTTCCGTTACCCGCCGGCACCGCCGGCCCTCGATGCCGAGGCGCAGAGTGCGACGGACGCCCTCGATGCCGTCGCGACGGTCAAGCTGTGGCTCGGCGCGGCTGCACTCGATACTGCGGCGGTTCAGGCGCTCGGTGACACCGGAGATATCCGTTACGGCTGGTACCTGTCGGACGTGCTGTATTTTTTCCCCGGTGACGACGGTGTCGTCATCGTCGATGCCTTCGAACAGCTCAGCGGTGTCTTGATTGCTGATGATCCGGAAAGTGAGTCGAGTCCATTTCGGAGTCTCAGGAATCACCTGATTGCGTGGGACACGCCTGACTATCCGGAGTACCAGCAGGACAAGCGTGAGCTGTTCACACTGCTTGAACCGGCGTGGGAACCGTTCTTCAGTGACGAGGACGCGAACCTCGACTGGCGGCACGTGAGCTGGGGTGGCGTCTACATCGACGACCGTGAACTCGGTGACCCTGAGCGCTGTCGTCCTCGTGGATGCATCCCGTCCCTCGACGATCCGGCCACCACCGATGCAGCTGGTGGCACCTGGTATCCGGACGACCGAATTGTGTTTGGGCTTGTTGAGGGTGACGAAGCATTGGCGTTCCCGAAGAACATCGCCGAGACCCACGAGATGTTCAACTTCACCCTCGGCGGCAGGCGCTTCGGCCTGCCGTACTGCACCCTGTGCGGCTCGGCCCAGGCGCACTACACCGACAACTCCGGCGCCGCCGAGCAGCCTGTACTCCGCACGACAGGGCTCTTGAGTCGTTCCAACAAAGTGATGTACGACCTCGTGACACAGTCGGTGTTCGACACGTTCACGGGTGCCGCCGTATCGGGTCCGCTTCAGGACGCCGGGATCGTGCTCGAAGAATCGACGGTCGTCCGCTCGACATGGGGCGAATGGAAGACAGCACACCCCAACACGCAGATCATCGCCGAGGACGGGGGCATTGGCCGGTCGTACGAACTCGACCCGCTCGGTGGCCGTGACGACAACGGTCCGATCTTCCCGATCGGCGATGCTGACGCTCGGCTCGACGTGCAAGAACTCGTTGTCGGCGTCATCGCCGACGATGGCACGCCCATTGCGTTCCCGTCGGGCCAGGCCAGCGCGATTATCGCCGCCGGCGGTGTCGTCAAACTCGGCGACGTGCGCCTGGAGTCAGTTGGGGACGGGCTCCGTGCTGTCGATGTAGTCACCGGCGACGAGCGTGCGGCCCACGAAGCGTTCTGGTTCGCCTGGTCCCAGTTCCATCCGGACACCGAGCTGTTCATTCCCTGACCCTGACCTTGATCCTGACCCTGACTACGAGCCATGACAGCGGGCCAACTCTCAGTCGTATTGGTCGGTCTGCTTCAAGAAGGTGAGCGAGTCCCACGTGTCGATCCGTTTGGTGATCAGGTCATCGCGAACGCTGAACCACATGACGCCGGGAATCTCGATCTGCTTGTCTTCGTACTTCGCCTCGAAGCGGTACCGAACCGCCACCTCAGTGCACGAATCACGGCGCTGCTCGATCACATCGACGATCGAGTAGCGGCGATCGGCGAATGCGGCGAGGAAGTGGGGGAGGCGCCGGCGATACTCGACCCGGCCGACACAGCCCGAACCCAACTCGCTGAGGTGCTCGTTGCGAAAGCCGTCGGAGACGTAGGCCGCGATCGCATCCGGGTCGTTGCGAGTGAACGCCCCGAGGTACTCGCTGACCGCCGCAATTGCCGAACTCACGGCTCGCAACGTACATGGCGACGATCAGCGATCCAATGTGACGGTGTCAGCTCGGCGCGTGCGGGAGCAGCGCCGAGAGCGCAGCCTCGGCAGAAGCAACGTCTGTGCGGTCCTCGTGAACCAGGCGAGTGAGATTGCTCACCGACACGTAGCCGGCCTCGACGGCGCCGCCGTCGGTGTCCTCCGGCAACACGTTGACCTTCTCGCCCCAGTCCATCACGACCCGGAATGCGCCCTCATCGCCCTCGACGGGTTCGAGCTTTGCGTCGGTGACTGTCCTTGGTGGCAGCACCCCGACGACGGTGTGTCGCCAGCCCAGAATCTCGCTGATTGGTCGATCTGGCACGTTGATGTTGACGACAACCGGCTCGGTCGGCATATCGTCGACGAAGGCTTGGACGTAGGCGCGAGCGACGTCGGCTGACGCCTCGAACGACATGCCGCGCACGGCGTCGTCCCATGCCTGGCCCTCCACGCCGTATCCGGTCACCGCCTGGCTGAAGGCGACGCCCGAGATCTTGCCGTTGCGGGCAGTGAGCGCAGCGCCGACGGTGCCCGAATGGTACACGGCCCGCCCGACGTTGGCGCCTGGGTTCACTCCGGAAATCACCAGATCAAACGGGCCGCCGAAGGCACCGAGCCGAGCGAACATGACACAGAGTGCTGGTGCGCCGCTGACCGACCAGGTGTCATCGGTGGCGACGTTCGGGAGGTCGACCCGGCGAATGATCGGAGTGATCAGATGGAGTGCGCCGAGGGCTGCTCCGGCTCCGGAGTACTCGGTGTCGGGGGCCGCCACGACGATCTCGTGTCCCCCGTTGAGGTCACACATTGCATTTGCCAGGGCATGGAGCCCGGGGGCGTCGATGCCGTCATCATTCGTCACGAGAATTCGCATCGGCGCATCCTCGCACGCTGCGGCGCCAAGCGCTACGTGGCTGGAGTCGTCGGGACTGGACGCTGACTTGTCCAACTGAACAATGACAGGCCGACCACGACGAGCGCCATCCCCGCGATCTGCGGAGCGCGGACTGACTCGCCGAGGATCAGGAATCCCCAGAAGACCGACAGGGCCGGCTGGCCAGATTGCATGATGCTGATCGTCGCCACTGGGAGGTGGCGTTGAGCGAAGATGATCAGCCCGTGCGCCAGCATCCCCGTGACGAAGGTGAGCAGCGCAACGACGAACCAGCCGCGTGCGGAGAGTGAGAAGAGTCCGCCTCCGGCAATCGATCCGGCGATTGGCCCGGCGGTGATCAGCCCCAGGGGCATCATGCACGCCATGAAGTCGAGGACGTCGACGCCCTGACCGCGAGCGCGCTTCGAGGTCAACATGTAACCGGTCCAGGTGCCGATGACCACGACCATGAGCAAGTCGCCGCCAAGTGTGGCCTTGCCGCCGTCAGGTCCGAACGCAAGGACGAGAATGATGCCGACAACGGAGATCAGGCCGAATTTCAAGGCGGACCAATTCGGCCGCTCGCCGAAAAAGATCGCTCCGGCCGGCAGCAGGACGAGTGGTGTCAGGGTGGTGATGAACTCGGCATGCGCGATGCTGGTGCGCGTGATGGCGGTGAAGAAGATCGCGATGTTCGCGCCGAAGAACAGGCCGGCCGGGAGCACCAGTTTCCAGGTCTGACGCGATGGCCATGGTCGCCCGGTCCGTTGCCGAACCACCACCACGACCACCCACCAGCCGACAACGGCGCCGATCATGCGCCAGAACGCAACAACAGAGCCGGTGGATGCAGACCATTTGATCGCTGCAGAGCTGATCGAAAAACTGAGGACCGCCAGCGCGACCGCGACGAATCCAATTGGACGCGGACGCGCCGCTGCAGTGTTCACGGTGACGTTGCTACCAGTCGGGCAGGTCGAGCCATGCGTCGGCTGCAGCCGGATCGCCGACAATGTCGACCTCGCTGCGATCGAGTCGGCCCATGAGCACGAGCCAGATGTCCGCCGCTGGACCGCGGAGCGCGGCATCGCCCTTGTCGTGTACCAGAAGCATCCGGTACGTGCCGTTGTCGGACCAGACCAGCCATTCCCCGTCGACGTCGGTGCAGTGCACGTGCAGGCTGGCCGAGGGCGGCGGCACGCCCGCCCGTGCCAGGACCCGAGGAAGACCCATTTCGAGATATTCGCCGATCCCGGTACTTGACAACTCCGGGTCAAGCGTTGCCTCGAGCCCTGCCGCGGTTTGGGCGTCCCATCGGTGCATCGCCGTTTCCAGCGCTTGACGGCGGCCCCATACCCACACCTTCTGTTCGAGCGGGAATGGATGCCAGGTGTCGGCTTCCGGGCCGGCAGCGTCGAGCGCGTCGATCAGTGCCGTGGCGCCGTCGACGATCCACACGGCGAGGTTGTCGTCGTGCGCTGGACTGAAGTCGGCATCCTTCGGAGGTTGGCCCCCGTGGATGATGGCGTGGGTGGCCCAGCGGTGGATCGAACCCGTGTGCTCGACGAGTTGGCGCAGATCCCAACCGGGGCACGCCGCGACCGGCGAGCCGAGATCGGCAGTGCGGACGACCGACGACACGATGTCGGCGTCGGAGCGAAGCGACGCCGAGACGGGGTTGATGTCGGTGCTCATCGCGCTGACGGTAGCCTTTTCGACATGAGTCCCCTCGAAGCCCTTGCCGGCGACAGTGGTGCAAGCCGCACCAGCGAACCGATCGTCACGGTCACGCCCGAAGCTCTCGAACATCTCACCGAACTGCGTGACGACGAAGCCGACGGCGAGCAGCTCGGTCTGCGCCTCGGTATCGCGTCAGCTGCCGGCGAAGATTTCCGCTACGACCTCTCGTTCGAAGAGTTTCTCACGGCGGCGTTCGACGACGAAGTGCGCACACACGACGGTCTCAAGGTGATCATTCCCGGAACCGATTTGGAACTGCTCACTGGCGCGACGCTCGACTACACCACGACACAGGGCCTCGTCATTCGCAATCCGAACAAGCCTGAAGCGCCAAATGTCGAGGGTTTGACGAATGACGACGAGCTCTCAGCTGAGATCGAGGCACTCGTCGCGACCGAGGTCAACCCGGCGCTTGCGGCGCATGGCGGTTTCGTCACCTACATCGGTCATGACGGTGAGGGGACGGCGTTCCTCACGATGGGGGGCGGTTGTCACGGCTGCTCGATGAGCAAGATGACGATGCTCGACGGTGTGCAGACCATGCTCGTCGAGGCGTTGCCTGCGGTCGAACGGGTGAAAGACCTCACCGATCACACCACAGGCGAATCCCCCTTCTACTCCTGAGGGCGTCCCTCAGCGACGTGCAAGACGATCTTGCCGACGTGGGTCTTGGCTTGAAACGCTGCTTGTGCTGCACCGATTTTGCTGAGGGGGTACGTCGCTGCGACGAGGGGGCGAATCTGGCCAGATTCGATTCGTTTGATGAGACGGTTGAAGACGCCGGTGTCGAGCATTGTGCATCCGAAGAAGCTCAGATCCTTCAAATAGAGCGTGCGCACGTCAAGTTCGACAATTGGGCCGGCAATCGCTCCTGACACCGCATAGCGTCCTCGGGGCCGGAGCAGTTCGAGCAAGGATGGCCATGCCGGCCCCGCAACAAGGTCGACGACGATGTCGACGCTGTTTACACCCAGCTCACCGATGAGGTCGGCGTCGCGTTCAACGGTGGTATCAGCGCCAAGTTCGATGAGTTGTTCCTGCTTGGCTGCGCTCGTGACCGCAATGACTCGAGCGCCACGTGCCTTGGCCAGTTGTACGGTTGCCGACCCGACACCGCCCGATGCTCCGGTGACGAGGATGGTGTCGTCAGACCGCACGTTGGCACGCGTCAACATGTTCTCGGCGGTCGAGTACGAGCACGGGAAGGATGCCAACTCAACGTCGCTCAGCACGCTGTCGACCCGATGTGCATGACGCGCTGCGATGCGTGTGTACTCGGCGAAGCCGCCATCACATTCGGAGCCAAGAAACCACGGACTCGCCAACGGCTGTCCGTTGGCTTCCCAGATGCATGGCTCGACGAGCACTCGCTCGCCGATGCGAGCTGGGTCGACCCCGTCGCCCACCGCCACGATTCGGCCACAGACATCGATGCCCTGGATACGGGGGAGCGACAGCGCATCTCCGGTCCACCCTGCGTCGTCCTTGCCCGTGTTGCTCTTCGAGTACCACCCGACACGCGTGTTGATGTCGGTGTTGTTGACGCCTGCTGCGCCCACGCGAATGAGGACGTCGCCGGGTCCGGGAACTGGCATGGGAAGGTCGTCGCGCCATTCGAGGCATTCGGGCCCGCCGCGTCCAGTCAGCACGACACCGCTCATTTGACTCACGAGCCGGACGTTAGTCTTCGCGCATGATCTCGCTACTGGGCGTCCCGCTGGATGCGAACTCGTCACACCTGGTGGGCCCTGCGCTCGGCCCGGCTGCGATTCGTGTCGCGCTGCATTCTGGGTCCGGCAATCACTCGTCAGAAGCATCAGTCGAGGTCGTCGACCAGCTCGATGATGTGGGTGATGTTGCCATTGTCAACGAGCGCGGATCCCATGCCGACGCCGACGCCATCACCGCCGCGGTCGCCGCGCAACTCGACGACGGCCGCCAGATCATCACGCTCGGGGGCGACCACTCGATCACCTTCCCAATTCTGCGTGCGTTCCGGGCGCAACACGACAATCTGACCGTTGTCCACATCGACGCGCACCCAGACCTGTACGACGACCTCGACGGTAATCCGCTGAGCCACGCATCCCCGTTCGCCCGAGCGCTTGAGGCCGGCTGCATGACCACGCTGGTGCAGCTCGGGATTCGTACTGCGACACCGCATCAGCGCGAGCAAGCGGCGAAGTGGGGCGTCACCATGCTGTCGTCACGCCAGCTCGGCGAGTTCGATCCGTCGACACTGTCCGGGCCGATCTATCTCACCATTGACCTCGATGGCCTCGATCCGTCGGTCGCTCCGGGCGTCTCGCACCACGAACCCGGCGGACTCACGGTTCGTGAAGTGCTCGACATCATCGACTCACTCCCGGGCCCGCTCGTCGGGGCCGACGTCGTTGAACTGAATCCGACGCGAGATCTCGTCGCGATGACGGCGATGGTCGGCGCGAAGCTCGTCAAGGAGATCGCGGCGGCGATGTTACGTTCGGCGTAGCGAGCACCGAACGCGTGACAAAGTCGGCGATCTGGCGGGTCTCCCAGCCCATCCGACGCAGATCAAGCACTTCTCTCGGGTCGCTGGTGACGTTCCATGTGAACAACATCAACGTGGTGTCGCCGTCGAGAGCGTCGAGCAGCGGCTCGATCAGCGCGCACGCAAATGCGATCACCGGGTCCCCCTCGCGGCGACGCTGGAGAAATCCCCGGGACGATCGAAGGTGGATCGCAAGCGCACCGTGTTCAAGGCATGCGTTGATCCAACTTTCATTCCACCGAGCAAACGAGTCGAGTGCGTCGTCCGTTGCGCCGCCGGACGAATCGAACAGCTCAGCGGCCCGCATGGGGAGTTGCAGTACGACCGCCTGAATGACATCGTCGACCGATGCGAAGTGGCGGTATGCCGTGGCGGTGGAAACACCGGCGAGCGATGCGACGTCCGTAAGTCGCGTCGGTGGAGCGTCGTGTTCGTGGACCCAGGCGTGCACTGCGCGGACCAGTCGCTCGCGAGTGCGTCGTGTATCGGCGCGCTCCGACGGCGATCGCCCGGCAAGTGCGGCCAGGTTGTCCCGGTCGTGGGGGTCGGCGCTCACCCGTTCGACGATATCTGGCAGCTGTCGTACCGCCGCTACGAGATGAGAGGAAATTCTCATGTACGCTTTCCGGGATGACGACGGTCGATGCGCAGCCCCATTCGATGACCACGCCGCGGGTCGCTGCATTCGACCGCTGGATCCGGGGCCGGTTCGCGGATCTCAACACCGAGCTTGAAACGCTGTACGCACGTCAGCAGAATCGGTCCAACGTCGAAGGGGTCGGCGACGCCCTGAAGCAGTGCCTGCTTGATGAAGGACGCGAGCTGATCATTCCGCTCATCGAGGAAGGCAACACCGACGAGGGATTTGACGTGACGTTCGAGCTGCTCGGCAACGTCGGCTACTACATGGCAGCGTGTCGGCGCCACGAGATCACCGAGCCGTCACGAGAGCGAACTTCTCCCCTCGTCGAGGCATCGGCCCTCGCCCTCCATCTTGGCGCCAGCGTGGGCACCGTGCCCCGCTTCGTCACGAGCCACATGGAAACCTTCAACCGGGCCGTAAACGGGGTGTACCGAACGTTTACGCATGGACGGGATGAAAAGATCTTTCTTGATTACAACACGCGCTCGGCGTTCGCGTACATGCGTGCAGCTGACGCGCTCGGCCGAATCCATCCGATGGGGGTGTCCCATCCCGCTGCGGACGACCTGCTGCGCGACGCCAAGCGGGCGCTTGAAGACGCGCTGGCGTTGAACACCGAACTTGGTGCGCTCCTCGACGTGGATGAATTCTTCTTCTCGGTACGCCCGTACTACAAGCCCTATCGCGTGGGTTCGACGGAATACCGCGGCGCCAACGCGGGCGACTTCGCGGCGTTCAACCAGATCGACATGTTGCTCGGGTTGTGCAGCCCCACCGACCTGGCATACAGCCAGGTCGTCGTTGAGAAGATCCCGTACCTGACGCCCGATGAACAGCGACGTCTCCACGACTCGTTTCGCCATCCCAACCTCCTCGATGGTTTGCTCGCTCAGATCGACCACGCCAAAGAGGACTGGTTCCAGCGTCATGTCGCCACGTTCCTCGAGGTCTGCGAAGCACACGGGCGTGCCGCTGCGCATCATCACGACGAGCTCGTTGTCGGGTTCATCAAAGGGCCCGCTGAGCGGATCCCCGTCGAACATCTTGACGGCATCACGGCCAGCGGGCCGCCACTCGACGTCCTCCTGCGCGCTCTCGAAGGTTTGCGTGATCGCCGGCTCGCTGCCGATCGTGATGATCTTCCCACCCGGCATCATGACCTCGCGACGCTGCGCGGCACGCTTCGCACATGATTGCGTTGCCGGACGTCTTCGTCGAGCACGAGGGGATCTACCTGCTGAGCCACTCGATTGGGCTTCCAGCTCGCGGGGCGCGGGACGCTGCTGCGGACTACTTCGAGGTCTGGGAGTCGGACACGTCGCAGGCGTGGCCGCAGTGGCTCGGAGCAATCGATGGCTTCAGAGAGGCCCTGAGTCGGTTGATCGGTGGCCAGCCGGCGTCGATCTGCCCACAGAGCAACGTGTCGAGCGCTTTGTCGAAGATGCTTGGTGCGCTTCGTCAGTCGTTTGATGCTCCGACGATCCTGCTCACGGAAGACGCGTTCCCGTCACTCGGCTACGTGTGCGAGCACGCCGGCTATGTGGTGCGCTACATAGCAGCGGATCTCGACGCAACTGATCCAGCGGTGTGGAAGTCAGCACTGAGTGCCGACGTCGACATCGTGCTGATCACGCACGTTCACTCCAACACCGGTGAACAGATTCCCGTGGCAGACATCGCCGGCATTGCCCGCAGGCAGGGCGTGCTCTCGATTGTGGACGTCGCGCAATCGGTGGGTGTGCTGCCGGTCGACGTCGGCGCCTGGGATGTCGATGTTGTTGTGGGGAGTTGCGTCAAGTGGCTGAGCGGCGGCCCCGGTGCGGGGTGGCTGTGGGTTCGTCCCGACTTGATCGAGCGGTGTACGCCAGTTGACGTCGGTTGGTTCTCTCACGATGACCCGTTTGAGTTCGACATCCACGACTTTCGCTACGCCGGTGACGCATTGCGATTCTGGGGTGGCACTCCCACGGTGTTGCCTTTCGTGATTGCGCGGCACTCGATCGATGCGATCCGGAAACTTGGTGTCGACGTCATCCGGCAACACAACCTGGCGATGGTCGATCAGCTCGCCGATGCACTGGGCGATCGAGTCCTCAGTCCTGTTCGGCCGGAACGGCGCAGTGGCACGTGCGTCATCCGGGCCGGCGAGGGCGCTGTCGAGGTGCTGTCGGGGCAGGGCATCGCCGTCGACCAACGCCGTGGTGCGATCAGGGCATCGCCCCACATTCATACGAACGAGGGTGACATCGCGACACTCGTGGCCGCGCTGCGCGCGCTGCGTTGACGTTCCGACGCGTGGTCAGGTCGCGAGCAGGTCGTGGGTCTCGGGACGACGGCGCATGTAAGCCGCGGCGTACGAGCACGTGGGGTGCACCGTGAGCTGGCGCGCTCGCACATCGTCGAGCACGCTGGCCATCAGCCGTGCTGCGAAGTCCTTGCCGCGGTGGGCGGGTTCGGTCTCGACGTGGGGGATGGTCATCACGCCGTCGCTCACTCGATAGTCGGCTGACCCGACGCGCTCGCCGTCGAGGCGAAGTTCGTAACGGCGCCCGGCGCCGAGGTCGACGACCTCGAGTTGCTCATGTTCGCTCATACCTCATTGTCGCACGGTGATTGGTTCGATTCCCAGCCGTTGAGCGGTGGCTCCGTTGAGCTCAATCGTCGGATGCACGACCGGTCGATCTCGCGCACGATGCCGGCGCTTGACCGCCCGCAGCTGAGTCGTTACGGCTGAGCTGCGAGGGCCTGCTCGATGTCGGCGAGGATGTCGACGGTTTCCTCCAGGCCGATCGACAGGCGAATCAGCCCGTCGGTGACTCCCGTCGCAGCCTGCTCGTCCAGCGTCAGGCTTGCATGGGTCGTGGTCGCAGGGTGGCAGACGAGTGTCTCGGGTCCGCCGAGCGAAGTGGCGCACCGGGCGATCTGCACCGACGCAAGAAAGCGCTGAGCAGCAGCTCGGTCCGCGACCTCGAATGAGAGCACCGTGCCGTACTGGAGGAGTTGGAGCGACGCAAGCGCGTGCTGCGGATGTTCAGACAGCCCGGGGTAGTGCACGACCGAGACCATCGGGTGATCCGCGAGCATCACGGCGACGGATCTGGCGGACTCGTTCTGCTGGCGAGTGCGAACCCCCAGCGTACGGATGCCGCGTAGTGCATTGAGCGCATCGAACGGGGAGGGGGTGGAGCCGTGAAGGACGGCATAGGCCCAGATGTCGTCGAGGAGATCGCGGTCGCCGGCGATGACCCCGAGCGTGGCGTCGTTGTGCCCGGCGATGCCCTTGGTTGCGGAATGCAGCGAGATGTCGACGCCGTGGGTGAGGGGCTGTTGGCCGAGCGGTGTGGCAAAGGTCGAGTCGACGAGCGTGAATGGCCCGCGGATACCGCCGAGCTCGTCGAGGTCAGCGAGTTCGAGTCGCGGATTTGAGGGTGATTCCGCGATCACGAGCATCGTGCGACCGGGAATCACGGCTTCGGCAAATGCTCCTGGAGTGCTGACGTCGATGAACGTGACGTCGATGCCCATGCGTTGGCACGGTCCCTGCAGGAAGGCAAGTGTGCCTGCGTACAGTTGTCGCTGGGCAACGATGTGGCTCCCGGTTCCGCAGAGCGCGAAGACCGTGGCGGCGATCGCGCCCATTCCTGAGCCGAATGCGAGTGCGGCTTCGGCTCCTTCGAGTTCGGCCACAGCGTGCTCGAACTGTTCGACCGTGGGATTGGCGTACCGACTGTAGAAGTCGTTGTGGCGAATCGAGGTGGCTCGTCGGTTGGCGTCGTCGAGCCCGTCCGACTCCCAGGTGCTTGATGCCCAGAGGGCGGGGGCCAATGATTTCCCGCAGTGCGCGCGCCCTGCCGTGATGGCCTGCGTAGCAGGGGACTGTTTGGGCGGGGTCACCATGGCGGAGCACGATACCTGACCAGCGCGGTCAACTTTCGCCGACGTTACGCTGGGCGACTTGGACGAGCCACTCGACGCCGACGAAGCGGGTCGCGTGCTGCGCCGTGCGCGATCGCTTGCAGCGGAACACGGCGTCGACGACGACACCGACGCGGTATTGAGTGGTCTGGGCGTTTCCGGTCAGGCACTCGTCGAGGCAGCGGCCGAAGTCGGCATCGATCCGGACAGCGTGCGAGATGCTCTGGCACTCGAACGATTCGACGCCGACCTGCCCGATCGAGGTCGACTCGACCGACTGGCCGGGCCGGGTGCTGTCGCCGTTGAGCGCGTGGTGCGCCGCGAGCCTGACGCGGCGGTTGCTGACGCAGAAGCCTGGCTGGCGGTGACGTACCGCATGCGATGCATCCGGACCGCCGACGGCGAACTCGAATGCCGTCCCCGATCGGGCATCAGCGCAGTTGCGGGGCGTTCGATGGCGGGAGCGACGGGCGAGGCCAACATCAAAGCGGTGGAGCGACTCATCGTCGCTGTCCAGCCCCTGGAACTGGGAGCGTCCGACGAGGCGCCGCGCACGCTCGTCCGCTTGATCGCAGTCCGCGAGGGGTCTCGCCGTCGCCGGCTTGGCGCCGGGTCCATGGCTGGTGTTGCCGGCGTCGGCGTCGGCGTCGCTGGAGCGACCGCCGGTGCCATGGTCGCAGGACCGCTCCTCGCCGTTCCGCTCCTCGTCGGTGGATTTTCGGTGATGCGATCGGGTTCGCGTCACGCCGACAAAGTCGAACTCGAGCTGGTGCGCGTGCTGTCGGCAGTCGATCGCGGTGAACGCCCGGTCGGGCTCGTCGGTCGGGCGGCTCGGCGTGCTCGGCGGGCGGTCGCCGACGTGCGAGACGGCACCGATTGACGGACAACCGGCCGTGCCGCCTTCAGCGTGCTCGGTGCAGTGGGAGCGTGCAGCAACGGAAGCTGCCGCCTGTCTTCGCAGGCTCGGTGTAGGGCACCTCGATCACGTCAATGCCGCGTGCACGCATCTCGTTGTTGATTCGCGTGGACGTCGGCTGTGACACGACAGTCGATGGATCGAGCGACAAGACGTTCGTGCCCAGCTGCTGCTGCTCGTCGCGCGTGACCTCGATCAGATCGTAGGTCTCGCGCACGGAGGCGGGGACCTCGCGCATGCCGTCCGGGTAGATCAGAGCGCTGTTCTCGCCGACGGGCAGGAAACTGCAATCGAGGTGAAGGACGTCCTCGCCGTCGCTCAGGCCCCGAAGATTCATCGGCACGATCTTGAAGTCGGGCACGAGCTGCATGAGCCACGCCGCTCCTGTCAGGGTTGTTCGCTGTCCAATGCCGACAAAGACCTTGCCTTTGTCGACGATGATGTCGCCACCTTCGATGACGAGGTCTTCGGGCCCGAAGATGATCTTGGTGTCGGGCATGAAGTCTTCGAAGAGATACGCGTAGCCGCACCACTCGTGTTTGCGGCTGTGTGCTGCCATCGTGGTCACGACAAGTGTGTCGCCGATGACCACACCGATGTCGCGGGTCATCATCTGGTCGGGGATGTACGGCAGCGGTCGCGGCTGATGCACACGAACGCCGCGTGAGCGCAACACGGCGATGAAACCATTGAGCTGCTCGGTGACTGCTTCCTTCGTCGGTGCCTCGGGCCCGTGGTAGAACCGGCGTTGCGTCTCATTGATGATCTCTGGTTCAACGTCGAGAAAATTGTCGGGGTACCCGACGATGACCGACCGAAGCGGAGCGGTCTCCGAGTCGACATGTACATCCAGAAGGCCTACGCGTTTTAGGTGCCACCAGAGCCGTTAAACGCATTTCATTTTGGACTTCGCCAAAAAGTCTCTCACTAGCTGGGGCTTAAATCTGCACCGAGAACGGCGGAAGGGACGTTGTCGTGACTCGGGTTGCGAGTTCCCCGGTCGCCTTAGAACAGTCGCCTATGGCTACCGTGAAGATATGGGAGTTCTGTTTCTTCCCGCTTCCTTGCTAGCCGCTTGGCTTCTCAGTGTCACTGGTGTACCCGCACCGGGGTCAGATCCAGAAACTGACTTCGCGAACAATGCGATACGTTGGATGATGTCAGTCCCTGTGGGCGGCATGTTCATCGCAAGTGGATTCATGCATACGGTTTTTGCCAAACGCACTGCTGAGAGCATTGGCTGGAAATCGAACGGTTTCCAGTACGAGATCGGGTTTGTCAGCTTTGGCATTGGCGCGGCTGGGATCTATGCCGCTTATTTGGACAGATCCGCCTGGGTTGCGCTGACCATTGTCATTTCCGTGTTCTTGCTCGGGGCCGCTGCAAACCATATTTACGAGACGGTGAGGAATCACAATGTCGAACCAGGGAACACCGTCGTGTTGGCTTACGACGTGGGCTTACCTCTGTCACTGTGGGTCCTAGTTGTTTTGATCTAAGCCCGGAGCCGGGTGCATGACAGGGGGCTGCCGAATGCTCGGCGTGACCCTCCGGTTGATGTGCGAAGCGATCCAAGACTACGTAACAGAGCCCGGAAACATCTCAAATAGATCGAGGCGAACGCGCCGACGCCACCAATACCGTTGTGGCACTGTTCACCCATCTGTGGTGAAGCTGCTTCGTCAATCTGACTGTCATGCGGCGACAGGATCGTTTGGACTCGGTGGCGGTGATTTGCCTTTTTGCACGAAGAAGTTGGTACTTGGCTTGCTGAGGACCCTCTGGGCCAAAACTGATGTGGGAAATACCGATACCAGATTTCGAAACACGCAAGGAACACCTATGCGAAGCCAGTTGGACCGACGAAGAAATTCCGCTAGGGATCAGTTCGAAAGCGTTTTGAACGCTCCGTACAGGACCAAGATTACTCCGAGGCCCCCTACTGAAATGGTTGCTAGAAGTCGACCGTGATTCTCAATTACATTCCCAAGTCCGGCCAGGCTGCGCTCTGCCGGGCCAGGAGCGACTCTATGCAGTGCAAGCGGCAACCACACTGGAGCTGCGATAGCCAGCGCCAAAAGCACAACAAAAAGGACTCGATTGGGAACGCCCGACTGGCTGGCGGTAATAACTTTGGCCGCAGGCACCATGATTGCCAGAGTGGTGAAGTTGGTCGCCATTGAAAATGCCCCGAACCCGAGCGCTCCTTGGCGCCCGATCTTTCTTGGCGGTTTGTCTCGATGTGCCGGCTCTTTCCCAGAGCGCAGACCTCTACGAATCGCCAAAGCAACCACTATGAGGACTGTTCCGAGCAGCAGGTCGAGGGTAGAACTCAGGTGCGGTTTTCCTGGAACAGAAATTGCGTGGCCGAGGAAAACTAAGGCGCTGATGTAGATCACTGCTGCTGCGAAAGCACCGATTGCGAATCGTTTGGCAACCGCTGGACCATCGTGACCGGCGAGAAGAACGGTCTGCTCGGTCAGCAACATTGGACTGATTGCGCCCGTCAAGCCGAACGGAATGAGCAACAGAAATACGTGGTACATCCTCGGCAACTGTAGGTCGGAACCGTCAGCGCGACGTCAGTCGCCCGGGAAGAGACGCCAACCCCTTCCGCCAGCGAAATTCTGCAGGCCTTTCGTAACTGGTCGGTGCCTGGTGAACGTTGCCGGGTACCACTTTCGGAGCCTGTTACTCGCTTGTGAACTATTGACCATGAAAAGCATCGGATTTAACTGCAGGATCTGAGCGAACGGACATGGTCCGGTCGTGATCCGCCACTCGGGACAACCTCTTAATCGACCGGATCTGGGCCAATCACGCCTCAAAAGCGTGGTTGAAGAGCTTCGTACGTTGATCGGTATGAGGACCAACGCGCTCAAACCCCGGTACGCAACCGACTCCCCCGAACCCTCAACGAAAAATTCTGATCGACCCGAACACAGGTCCGTTAAGGTCGACATCCCGAATTTCGGTCGGAGGGACAATGACTGACATAAACGAAGTAAAAGTTCACCGGCCTCACAAGGGCGGTCCTGGGTGTTTCGACCACGTTGCTTTGCGACTTGGTCACACACCAATACCGGGACTTGAGGGTGTCAAACAGTGGTACATCACGGTTAACGGCCGTCCTCACACGGCATCGTTCCACTGGCTCAAATGGCGTTCTGATCAGTCAAAGTCGACTGGCGAAGCAAGCGCCTACAACCTTGCCAAGTACATCAGATTCCTCATTGACGAACGAGGGCTGTTTAACGCTGACGAGCGGTACTCCGACGTCATGGTGGCCACAGAGGACGATGTGCTCGCTTACAAACGGCACTGCACCCAGGGCGACGACCGCATGAAGCCTCAAAGCTGGAACAAGATCGCAGCGGCGATCAAGCTGTTCCACATTCATGTACACAGCAAAGATCGGCTTGACCTGGCGTTACCGTTCCCGCTCAAAACGGTCGAAACTCAAGACGGTTACGTCCATCAAACGACAGGCCTGTCTGTGCCTGACAAGGCCGGGTCAAAAGGGACACCGTTAACACCGGACTTCGCTGACATCTTGCTTCAAGGCGCAAAGCGTCTTGACAGCGACTTTAAGGAGCATGACGGCCCTGCCGCCATGCGGGATTGGGCGCTGGTCAGTCATGCTCTGGCTACTGGGATGCGTCGTGAGTCGCTGGCAATGGCGACCATTTACGAGATCCCTGACCCGAACGGAACACCTTTGGTGGTGAACCTCGTTCCCGACGCAACAGCTAAGGGCGGCGCTGGTTCACAGTCGCTTGCGTTCGAGTACCGCATCAAAGCGGTTCGTGCATACATCGCAGAGTTCCGACCGGCGATTGCTGCCAAGGGCGCAGACAAACATCACAAGCCGGAACGACCACTGCGCCTGCTTGAGGCAACTGACACCTGGTGGAAGTACGCCGACCACAACGGGGAAGTCAAGGACAAGAAGTGGGCGGCGACCGATTCAGATATGCGTCGCCGAATTGTTCTTGACGACGGTTCGTCCCCGCTCGTGCATTTAACAATGCAGGGCACGCCAATGGAGTTAGACACTGTCTCCAAGGTCGTTGCGGACGCCCGAGACTTCGCAGTCGAACATATTGAGCCGAGGTTTCCTGGCGGGTTTCGGCTGCATGACTGTCGGTACACGTTCGCTGTTCATATGGCTCTGGTGGCACCTAAAACGCGTAGCCCTGCCCGGTACGCACCCAGGTCGGTGGTGGCACCCCCCCTCAGTAGGCACTCCGACCATGGCCGTGAGGCTACGCAAGGTCAGCTGAGGAGGGCGATGACCTCGTCATGCATGTGGCCGTTGCTGCTGATTGCGGTGTCGTGGAGGTGGGTGGGTTCGCCGTGGCGGTCGGTAAAGGTCCCGCCGGCGGCCTCGACGATGGGCTGGATGGCGGCGAGGTCGTACGGGGCGACGCCGACCGCATCGACGGCAACATCCATCGCTCCTTCGGCGACCAGCATGTGCTGCCAGAAATCCCCGAGTCCACGCGAACGGCGCGCCTGCTGCTGCAGCGTGACGAGCCGTTCAGTGAGGCCGAGACGATCCCACCCAGCATTGTGGGTGACGCAGACCTGGGAATCTCCGAGTGCATTGACGCTCGAGACGGAGATCGATCGTTCGGTGCCACGAGCGGACACGTGCGCACCGAGGCCCACGCCACCCCACCAGCGGAACCCGAGAGCGGGCGCCGACACGACGCCAAGGATGGGGACGTCGTCATGAGTCAGAGCGATCAGCGATGCCCACACGGGAATGCCGCGGACGAATCCCGAGGTGCCGTCGATTGGGTCGATCACCCATCGCCACCGCGATATCTCGTTGCCCCCGAGCCCGTGTTCTTCACCGAAGGTGCCATGATCCGGTCGCCGAGCGACCAACGAGTTGACGATCAAGGTTTCAGCTTGCCGGTCGATCTCGGTCACTTCAGTCTGGTTGGTCTTCCAATCGACCGTGAAGTCGCGATCGACGAAGTGGGGCAGCGTGAATGCGTCGGCGACGTCGGCGACGTCGAGCGCCAACTCAAGGTCGGCCCGGAGATCCAGATCGCTCACGAGTTGGAATCGGCGTCGGCCGCTCGATGGAAGTCGGGTGCGCGTTTCTCTTTCAGCGCAGCGAGACCCTCAGCGGCGTCGGGCCCGAGGAAGTTGAGCATTTCGTAGGCGAGAGACGCCTCGAAGTTCGGCAGCGCTTGGCGGATCCAATGGTTCAGCGCACGTTTGGTCATCCGCGTGGCGTCGACCGGCCCGGCGGCGAGCTTCCGGGCGACGCCGAGCGCTGTGTCGAACACTTCGTCGGCTGGTACGGCCTTGGAGACCAGGCCGATGCGTTCAGCCTCGGCGCCATCGAGAAAGTCAGCGGTGAGCAGGTAATACTTCGCCTTCGCCATCCCGCAGAGCAGTGGCCAGATCGCCACCGCATGGTCGCCGGCGCCAACGCCGAGGCGAATGTGACCATCGGTCAGCTTGGCTGTCTCGTTGATGATGCTGACGTCGGCCATCAGCGCGACGGCGAGTCCGGCTCCGACGGCGACGCCGTTGATGGCCGAGACAATCGGCGTGTCACAGTCGATCATCGTGCGCACGATGTCTCCGGCTTCGCGCATGACACGGATGGTCTGTGCGTAATCGCCGACCTGTTCGCTGATCCAGTCGAGGTCGCCGCCGGCCGAGAACGCTTTGCCGGCACCGGTGACGATGACGGCACGCACCGACTCGTCGTCGTCGATCGTCCGGAATACCCGAGAGAGTTGTAAGTGCATCGCGCCGTCGGTGGCGTTGTACTTTTCTGGGTCGTCGAGGGTGATCAACAGCACGCCATCGGCGTCGGCGGGCTGTTCGAATCGCAGGCGGGTGTACTGCTCGTAGATCGAGAGGTCGATGTCGGTGGTCACGATGGGCACGTTACGAGATCAGACGCAACGGCCAGTGCTCGCAGGGGCGTCTGAGGTCAGAGCAAGCACGCGCTGGATCTCGGTGGCATCGGTGGCGAACCCGGTGCCGGCTCGCGTGCGAGAGCGCGCATACACGATGCCCATCACGGTCCCATCCTTCGCCACGACGGGGCCGCCTGAGTCTCCAACTTCGATGTCGCCGGAGATCTCGATCCCGCTCCGCTCCGCTGACTGTTCGCCATAGATGTCGTCGATGGTGATGGCCAAGCGCGTGGTCACGTCCACGGCTTGGCCGCTGACGCCGGTGTCGAGTGACCATCGGTGAGCGGTGGCAGCGCCGATTGCGACGTCGCCGGTCGCCAGCGGCGGGGCATCAAGGCCAGGAACGGAGAGGACTGCAAGATCCGCAGATGCATCGAGGGCCATGAGCTGCGCGGGCCACTCGACGCCGGCAGCATCGACGATGGTGATGGTGGTCGCTCCTGCCACGGTGTGCGCCACGGTGACGATCTGGCCGGGTACGCCCACCACGACCCCGCTCCCGGCGTTGGCGCTTGGCCCGCACCCGGTGGCGAGGATGCCAACGGTCGACGCGTTGGCGTCCTGCGCGGGAGTGTCGCAGGCAGTGAAGACCGTTGTGCCGGCCAGCGCCAGGAGGGCGAGGCGTCTCACGTGTCCTCGATGGTGAGGACCGCTTCGGTCTCGCCGTTGACGATCTTGCCGTTCGGTACGAATCCGTACTGCTCGTAGAACGGGCGCGGCGAGCCGCGGCCTTCGCACCAGTGCGTCTGGAGCGCTGTGGCGGACATTGTCCGACACTCTTGGACCACTGCGTCGAGAGCCAGTCGTCCGATGCCGCGTCGCTGGTGTCGGCGGTCGATGAGGAATCGCCACAGCTCGGGGTCGGGATGGTGCTCGGTGATCGCGGTGATCATGACGAATCCGACGAGTTCGCCGTCAGCCTCGATCCCGAACGGCAAGGCGACAGTGAGTCCGCCGTTGTGGACTTCGGGACGCAACGCGTCAGCAAGCGATGTCGCCATCGATGAAACGAAGCGTTGCTGTGATCGATGGGGCTCCAGCTTGCGGAGACTGTGCACGTTGTCGGCGTCGACGGGGACGAGGCGGACCTCAGCGGGCGTGTTTCGGGGGCGAGTCTGCCAATCCGCGCGGTCGTCGCGAGTCATCCCGTAGAGCAGGTCATCGGAGTTGTCGTCGCCAACCCAGTAGGAGAGTCGCGTGTGTCCTTCACATCGGAAGCCAGTGCGTTCGAGTACCTGTGCCGATCCCACGTTGTCCGGGTGCAACATGGCCGAGATTCGGGTCACCTGGTCGTCGGACCACAGACGTTCCGCCAAGGCATGGACTGCCTCGGTCGCATAGCCCTTGCCCCAGGCCGATGGGTCCAGGGTGTAGCCGATCTCGATCGAGCGTCCGTCGAAGGTGGGATGGATTGCCAAGTCCCCGAAGATGGTGGTGTCTTGCGGATCGGCGATGGTGAGCATCCACCAGTTGTCGCTGACTGGGCCATTCAACTTCGTGAGCCCATCGAGCATTTCCTTTGCTCGCTCCAGTGGATACGGCGGCACCCAATTCTGGTACTCGGCGACCATTGCGTGGCTTCGCCGCTCAGCGAGCGCGGCCGCGTCGCTCAGTCGAGGTGGACGGAGCAGGAGTCGTTCGGTCGTGATGGGCTCGAAGGCCATGTCCTACTGCGTCGCAGCGGCGACAATTCCGGCAACGTCGAGGCCGAACTTCGCGTGGATGTTGTTCGACTTCGGATCGTGCTGGATGAACTTGGTCGGAATGCCGATCACGTTGACGACTGTTGATGGGGAAATGGTGGTGACCTCGTCGGCAATCGCCATACCGATGCCGCCGGCACGGATGCCGTCTTCGATCGTGACGACGCGACGGTGCGTCGCAGCGGCGGCGATCATCGTGGGGTCGAGCGGGGCACAGCAGCGTGCATCCCAGACGTTTGCGGTGGTACCCGCCTCGGCGAGTTTGGCGGCAGCCTGCTCGGCAATTTCGAGCATCTTGCCAACGGCGATAATGCAGACCTCGGCATCGTTGGCCGACACCACATGCCGAGCATGGAAACCCTCGCCGACTTCGTGTTCGCCGACCTGTCGCGCCGCGCCGCGTGCGTAGCGGATCGCGATAGGTCCCTCATCGACCAAATCGACCGCATCGTGCAGCATTTGCGCGAGCTCCTGTGCGCTCGACGGAGCGAAGACCCGCATGCCCGGGACCTTCGACATCAGCGCCATGTCGTACACGCCGTGGTGGCTGGCACCGTCAGGACCGGTGATGCCGGCGCGGTCGAGGCAGAAAATGACGGGCAGACGATGGAGTGCCACGTCGTACACGACTTGGTCCCAGGCTCGATTGAGGAATGTTGAGTAGACCGCAACGACCGGACGGAGGCCGCCCATCGCCATCCCGGCCGCACCGGTGACCGCATGCTGCTCGGCGATACCGACGTCGAAGAACCGATCGGGGAACCGTTCTTGAAACGGGATCAGCCCCGTGGGTCCGGGCATTGCAGCGGTGATCGCAACGAGTCGCGAGTCCGCCTCGCCCTCTTTGACGATTGCCTCGGCAAAGGCCTGGGTGTACCCGGTAATGACTGCCTTCGGCGGCCCGACCGCTGGATCGAAGACGGGGGCGTCATGGAGGTGTTTCTCGTCGTCGTCTTCGGCGGGGGAGTAGCCGCGACCCTTCTGGGTGAGCATGTGCACGAGGATTGGTCCCTCGTCGCTCAGTTCGATCGCGTTGTGGAGCGCGTGCTCCATCTCTTCGATGTTGTGCCCGTCGAACGGCCCGACATAGCGCACGCCGAGCGCTTCGAAGAACGATGGCGGCTGGAGGAACTCACGCACGCCTGCCTTGAACGCATCCATTGCCGATCCTGCCTGATTGCCGACGAGGGGCAGGCTGTGCAGATAGCTCTCAAGGCGTCGCTGGCGTCGGACGTACACCGGGTTGAGCCGGATATCGGTCAGCGCGTGGCTCAGCTTGCCGGTGACGCGGTCAGTGAATGAGGCAGGCTCGACCTGCGCGGTGGGGTGAGAAGCTCGCTCGTCATGGCCCTGCACGTTGGCCGACAGATTCGAGACGGTGGGTGCGTACGACCGACCGTTGTCGTTTAGAACCATGATCACGCGCTTCTTGCCATGACCGATGTTGTTGATCGCCTCATAGGCCATCCCGCCGGTCATCGAACCGTCGCCGATGACGGCAACGATGTGTCGGTGCGGGTCGGTGCCTGCGTCGCGAGCGACCGCCATGCCATAGGCGTACGAGAGGATCGTGGAGGCGTGACTGTTCTCGACGTAGTCGTGCTCGGATTCTTCCCGGCTCGGATACCCGGAGAGGCCGCCGGCCTGACGCAACTGCTCGAACTGCTTCTGGCGCCCCGTGACGATCTTGTGGGTATAGGCCTGGTGGCCGGTGTCCCACAAGATGGCATCGGTCGGTGACTCGAACACTCGATGGAGGGCGAGCGTGAGTTCGACAGCGCCGAGGTTGGACCCCAGGTGGCCGGCGTTCTCGGAGACGGCGCTGACGATGAAGTCGCGGATCTCGCCCGCAAGGTCATCGAGTTCGGGGTAGAACATCCCGCGCAGGTCATCTGGAGAGTTGACCTGTTCGAGAGTCACGCCGCTGACGATATCTCGCTCGTGGCCAACGGCATGATCGTGCGTCGTGCTCGCTCCCCTACAGTCGAGCCATGACCCTGTCTGGCAGTTCCCCGTTCGATCTCACAGGACGCGTTGCGCTCGTCACTGGCGGTAACAGCGGCATCGGGTTGGGCATGGCTGAAGGCCTGGCTGCGCACGGTGCCGACGTGGCGATTTGGGGGACGAACTCTGAGAAGAACGAGCGGGCAATCGACGTGCTGAGCCAGTACGACGTCGAGTTGCTGTCGATCATCTGTGACGTCAGTGACGAAGAAGCGGTCGTTCAGTCGATGGCCGACACTGCCGACGAACTCGGTCGGATCGACGCAGTGTTTGTCAATGCGGGCGTCAGCGGATCATCGCCGAGCTTCCTCGAGATGACCAGCGAGGACTGGCGGCGCGTCATGTCGGTCAACCTCGACGGTGCGTTCTACACCGCTCGGGAGGCGGCGAAACACATGGTTGCTCGACACGAAGAAGGCGACACCGCTGGTGGTTCGATCGTGTTCACTTCATCGGGATCGTCAGAGTTCGGTGCGGCCTCGGGGCAGGCGTACGGTGCGACGAAGGCGGGGGTCAATGCGATGATGCGCGGCATTGCCGTGGCGCACGCTCGACATGGCATTCGATGTAACTCGATTCTGCCGGGCTGGATTGAGAGCGACATGACCGCACCGGCTTTCGGTTACGACACCTTCGTGCAGAAGGTGATGCCGCGCATTCCGACGCGTCGTTGGGGCACAAAGGAAGACTTCGCAGGCATTGCCACCTACCTGGCCAGCCCGGCGAGCACGTACCACACGGGCGACATCATCCGAATCGATGGCGGGTTTCATTCCTTCTAAGTTCCTGAGCGTGAGCCCGAGCCCGAGCGTCGGTACACCGTGATGTGCTGTGCCGATTCGTCGGTGAACGGTTCGCCGTCCATCGTCGACCACCGCGACTCGACGGATAGTCCGGCGGCCGCGGCCATCGCATCGAGTTGTACGGGCGTTGCCCAGCGCACCATCCATGGCCGAAGGCGCACACCGCCCGCCTCGGTGAACTCGACAAACTGGCCGCTCGCCTGCTGCGTGTCGGGTGAGTGCTGCGACACGGACAACACCACTCGGTCGACCGCCATCGACCTGACCGACACGTCTGACCCGCCGCTCTCTCGACCGTCGGGAACGAAAGCCTCGACGACGAATGCCCCACCGGGTGACAATCGAGCGGCGACGGCGTCAAAACACCGCTGTTGAGCTCCGTCCTCGAGCAGATTGAACAGCGTGTTGTAGGCCACGAGCGCGGCGTCGAATAGGCCGTCTGGCAGATCGTCGATCATGTCGCCAGCAATCAAGGTGACGCTGCTCGACGGGTCGCGAACGGCGAGTTGCGCGAGCATCGCGTTGCTGGAGTCGATGCCCGTGACCTTGAGGCCGGCTTCGACCATCGGAACCGCCAAGCGGCCGGTGCCGACACCCAATTCGAGGACAGCGCCGCCGGCGCCAGCCACCGTGACCATTCGGTCGACTGTGGCGACAACGTCGGTCACATCTGCGTACCAGTCGTCGTACACCTCGGCGAAGCCGTCGCCGTACGAGTTGGATTCGTAGCCGTGCACGTCCGCAGTGTCGCGCATCGTGCCCGGATATCAGTGCAGCGTCAGGCTCGCAGGCGACGTTCGATGACTTCGTTGGCGCCCAGCACGACGGCGGCAGCGGCGAGTCCGGCCCACAGACCAACCATCTGACCCACGATGATGCCCGCGGCGATTACCGCAACCAGCGCAATGATGTGCTGCTTCTTGAACTGAATGCTGCGGACCTTGCTCATCGCCGCCAAGTATCGCACCGATAGCCTTGCCGCCATGGTGACCTACCTCGATCACGCTGCTTCCGCGCCGATGCGCGATGAGGCGATCGAGGCGATGCTGCCGTTCCTGCGAGATCAGTACGCGAACCCGTCGGGGTCGCATCGATTCGCGCGACAGGCACGTCAAGCCGTCGACGAGTCACGTGACCGCGTCGCCTCGGTGCTGGGGTGCCGTCCCAACGACGTGGTCTTCACAGGGTGTGGCACCGAAAGTGACAACATGGCCATCACCGGTGCAGTGCAACGCCTTGGTGGTGCAGCGGTGTGCGCGGCCGTCGAACATCACGCTGTGCTCGAAGTCGTCGAACACCACGGCGGAATCGTCGTCGGTGTTGATGCTGCTGGCCGGGTCGACCTCGATGACCTGTCCGCGCGGCTTGAGGGTCGAAACGTGTCGATCGTCAGCGTCATGACGGTCAACAACGAGGTCGGTTCGATCAACGATCTCGAAGCTGTCGGTCGGGTGGTGCGCCGCCACGCTCCCGGGGCGCTGGTTCACACCGATGCGGTCCAGGCTGTGTGCTGGGTGGACCTGCGCGATGTGGCGCCGCACGTCGATCTCATGTCGCTGAGCGCGCACAAGTTCGGTGGCCCGAAGGGTGTGGGCATTCTCGTCGAGAACGGTGGGCCCAAGATCGATCCGTTGATCATCGGCGGCGGCCAGGAACGCGAGCGTCGGAGTGGCACTCACAACACTGCGGGAATCGTGGCCGCAGCCGTGGCCCTTGAACTGGCCGACGCCGAGCGGACGGCAGAGATTGCGCGCCTGCGCGTCCTTCGCGATCGGCTCATCGATGGGTTGCAAGCATCCCTTGATGGTGTTCATGAGACGCTGTCTCGCGCCGACAAAGTGGCGGGCTCAGCTCACGTGTGTATCGAGGGCATCGAAAGCGAGTCGCTGCTCTATCTCCTCGACGAGGCCGAAGTGTGTGCCTCGGCGGCTTCAGCGTGTGCAAGCGGAGCCATGGAACCATCGCACGTGCTTGCTGCCATGGGCGTTCCGCATGAGCGTGCGCTGGGTGCGTTACGCATGACACTCGGCCACACCACGACCGAAGCCGATGTCGAACGAGGCATCGGGGTCGTTGTTGCCGCAGTCGACCGGCTCCGTCAGCGCTCTGCGCAGGTGGCGTCATGAAGGTGATGTGTGCAATGAGTGGCGGCGTTGACTCGTCGGTTGCCGCACTCCTCCTACGCGACGCAGGCCACGAAGTGGTTGGCGTCACGATGAAACTGTGGGGCGGCGACAGCGACACCGGCTGCTGCTCAGTCAGCGACGTCGATGACGCACGGCGAGTCGCGCAACAGCTCGGCATCGATCATCTCGTCTTCAACTTTGGTGACGACTTCGACGCGCACGTGGTCGAGCCGTACATCGAAGCGCACGCCAATGGAGTGACACCGAACCCGTGCATTGAGTGCAACCGATCGGTCAAGTTTGCCCGGCTCGCTGAGCGCGCCGACCTGCTCGGTTTCGACGCTGTTGCCACTGGACACCACGCCAACATCGGTCGAGACGACGATGGAAGGTTGACGTTGTTGCGCGGCGACGACCCGAAGAAGGACCAGAGCTATGTGGTGCACATGCTCGATCAGGGCCAGCTTGCACGCACGATGTTCCCGGTTGGCGGAATGCAGAAGTCGCAGGTGCGCGAGCTCGCAGCGCAGATCGACTTGCGGACCGCTGACAAGCCCGACAGTCAAGACGTGTGCTTTATCACCTCGACTGGTGGTCGGACGTCGTTCCTCGGCGACCGTATTCCGTTTCATCGTGCCGAGGTCGTCGGTCTCGACGGTATGCCGCTCGGTCAGGTTGAGTCCGTCGAGATGGTCACCATCGGCCAGCGCAAGGGAATCGGACTGCCGGGTGGCGGGCCGAAACGCTACGTCGTCGATGTCGACACCGCCGCACGCGTGGTCACTGTCGGCGCAGACAGCGATCTGTTGCGAAGCGAACTGACGGTGCACTCCATGGCGTGGGTCGACGAGGCAGTGTCCGGTGACGTGCTCGTGCAGGCAAGCGCCCACGGGGCGACCCAACGAGCCACCATCCAATGCCTCCAGGATTCGGTGCGAGTGGTGTGGGCCGAGCAGCAACGCCGCATTGCTCCCGGTCAGAGCGTGGTGTTCTATGACCTGAGTGATCAGCGCGTGCTCGGCGGCGGCATCGCCGACTGAGCAGATTCAGCTACGAGACGGGGATGCCCCGTGCCGCTGCCGTGCGAAGTGCTTCACCGGGGCGGCTCGGGCTGATCAGAAATCCGGTCATGTGGATGGCCCGACCATTTGGTTCTTGCGGTGTAAAGGCGAAGACGGTGGTGACGGTTTCTGACGCCTGGACTTCGATTGCGAAACCGCTTGCGGGCCCCGTGAGGTCGGCCGCTTCGGTGTCAGCGGGAGCGAGACGCATTCCGGCAAGCTGATCCGTGCGGACCATTAATGTGTCGGCGAGCACGACTGGGTCATGCACGACGAGTCCAGCTGGAACGAGGACGAGCCAGCGTCGTGAGAGGCGATGCCACTTGGGAACGAGCAGCACGATCCCTGCGACAGCGAGCAGGGTGAGAACGCCGCCGACGATGGGGTTCTTGGCGGCGATGAGGACGGGTCCGAGCAGGAGTGCCGGCGCCCAGATGACCCACATCACGAGTGCGGCTGAGCCGGCAGCCACCGGAAAGCGAAGCGGAAGCCGCTCCTCGTCGCCGTATGACGAGGCTTGCACGAAGGCCCGGCCAAAGTCGGCGGTGAAGATCGCCACACACGCAACAACAGCGGGCACGACGAGCAGCGCGAGATCGAGCGCCGGAGTTCCAGCAACTGCGGCGACGACCGCAACGACCAACGACAACGGTGCGCCGACCCGTGCGATGGTGAGCGACCGAACGGCCGGAACCGCGAGGGCGGCCATCACGAGTCCCCACAGCGTCCAGCACCCGGCACCTGCAACCCACCGCACGGCATCGCTGCGATCTGCGAGCGCGCCGTCGATCGCTGCCCCACCGACGATTGCGACGAGTACCCATGCTCCTCGAGCGATCCACCCAGCCATCACAACATGCTACGAGCCACCTTCGGTGACCTACTCTGACCGCTGATGAAGTTCCGGATCTACCTTGAGACTGACCTGAATCGGGTGTTTACGAAGTCGTTGGGTGCGATTGCCGCAGCGGAGCTTGATGTGATCCTCACCCACCGTCTGGGGACTCCGGAGACGAAGATTTTCCTTGTCGAAGACGGCCGGACGTCATTTCTCGACTTCGATTTCGACGGCGAGCGCGAGCCGCTCGTCGAGCAACTCGGACGACTCTCGGCCACCGCTGCCGCGTTTGCAGTGCACACAACGTCAAGACTCGAACCGCTGCCGCTGCGCGAGCAACTCGCGTTCGGGACCGAGGTCGTGACAGCACAGCGATACAAGGGCAAGACGAGCGAGCGGCTGACCCGCCTGATGCTCAACGTGGCGAGCGCTGTCGACGCGTCGAAGGCGGCCGACGACCGTTCGGTGCTCGACCCGATGTGTGGGCGCGGTACGACGCTGAACTGGGCTCTGCTGTACGGCGCTCGGGCAACAGGGCTTGACGTCGATCGCCGTGCGCTCGACGACTACGCATTGTTTCTTGAGCAGTGGGCAAAGAGCAACCGTTACCCCCACAAGATGCAGCGCTACAAGAAACAGAACAGCGAGTGCCGTCACTTCGACTTCACTGTGGCGATCGATCGGGCCGGTCTCTCGGGTAAGACGGTTCCCGACATTCGCACGTTCAATGCGCCAGCAGACAGCGGCGCGGTGGCGGTGGGTCGACACGCGATGATCGTGAGCGACCTGCCGTATGGGATTCAACACCAGCCCAGGTCGGAGGGCAACGGCACGCCGACGTCGGTCGGAGATCTCGTGGAGAACGTCGCCGCGCGGTGGCCGTCGCAGATTCGAACCGGCGGCTCAGTGGCGCTGTCGTGGAACACGAAGACGCTGCGCTCCAGCGACATGGCGGCGCTGCTCGACCGAGCCGGATTCGATGCGGTCGCGACCCGCGGATTTGAGCATCAGGTCGATCGAACGATCAGCCGTGATGTGTTCTTGGCGAACCGATCCAATCCCATCTGAGTACACCGGTCACGATTGCATCGGTGACCGGGTAAGTGTCAGCCGACGGCTTGGCCGTTGTGTCGGCGATGGTCCTGTCGCCGTTGGGTCGCCGTTGGGTTGGTGGCGTTGGCTCAGGGTTCGAGAACGACCCAGCCACGGCGCTGTAGCTCGGCGGCGAGATCTTCGACAGGCACAGTGTCGAGCGCAATGCCAGAGGTTGCTCGCTTCTTTGGCGGTGGGCCAGCGGCCTTTGTTCGCGGCGCCGACTTGGGAGCGCTCGGCGGCGGTTTCGGAGTGCGCTCGGCTGCCCGCGCATGCGAGCCGGGCGGCGGACCATCGCCGTGGATTTCCGTCTCGAGCCGCTCAATGAACTCATCGGCTTCGTCGCGGGTGAACTTGCCGCCGGCCTGCCGCTGGGTGAAACCCATTGGGCCGCGGGCATCGCGAAAGTCGCTGTGACCGGCCGCCTCAAGCAATTCGAGGAGCTCGCGAATTTGCTTTCCGGTTGCCGGTGGGCCTGCCGACTGTCCAAACGCCATACCTCACCCTGCCACACGCGTGTGCTGTTGCAGCAGAAGCAGGTCAGCTGAACTTTGCGGCCAGCTGTTCGAGCGCGATGCGACCCTTGGATTCGGTGGTGAACGCTGGTGCGTGAAACGATGTCGGTGTGATCGCGAAAGAAAGTCGCTTCGTCAATGGCGCAGCGACCAGCATCGGAGGGCTTCCGCATCGCGATGCTGCTGCTGCTGCTGCGTTCGCCATCGGCGAATTTGAGATCGCCACCATTCCGTCACTTCCCAACGTGGCTGACATCACTGCTGCGGCGCTGGCGACCGATGAGCTCGACGATTCGTCATTTGACGGCCTGCATGCATTTCTCACGCTCGGTCGGTTGGTCAACCTCGACGGTGAGCCGATCACGTGGCACCTGCCCGGCCCGCTCTCGGTCGGCGTGTCGTTGTGCGACGCCGGCCTCGAGCCAGCGGAGGCCTTCGCGCTCGCCGGCAAGGTCGTCGGTTCGAAGCTGGTCGACATCGCGGCGGAAGTGAGTCGCGTGCTCCCGAGTTCACCGCAACTCGTGATGATCGACGAGCCTGCACTTGCCGATTTGATGCAGCCCGAATTTCCGATCCCTCCGGATCACGCTGTCGACGTGATGTCGAGCGCGATGGCCGCGTTGCCGCATGACGTGGTCGCCGGAATCCACTGCAACTTGCGATGCGACATTGCGACGATGCTGGCGTCTGGCCCCGCTGTCATCTCGGTGCCCGTTACCGATGACCTTGTCGACTGGGCTGGCTACATCGATCGTTTCCTCGACGACGGCGGCGTGATTGCGTGGGGTGTTGTGCCGACCGGCGGGCCGATCGCTGCCGGTGCTGATCGCTACTGGCGAGCGTTGAGCGACGTCTGGTGTGAACTCGTGCGTCGCGGTTGTGACCCCGTTGCACTTCGTCGGCAGAGCATGGTCACCCCGGGTGGCGGCCTTGAGGCGCATGCCGTGTCGGTCGCACGACGTTTGGCTCGGCTGACCGCAGAGGTTGCCAAGCGTGTCCGCGACCAGTCCAACGCGACGCGTTTCGCCCTCGGCGCTTGATCTGCCTGGCGAGATCGCCAGGCCCGGCCGAATAGCCTCCACCCTGATGTCCTCCGGCGAATCGTCAGCCAGCTCACCATCCAATCCCGCAGCCCGCGTCGAAACGTTGCGGGCCCAGGTCGCTCACCACAACGAGCGCTACCACACCTTGGACGACCCTGAAATCAGCGACGCCGACTACGACGATCTGGCACGTGAACTGCGCTCACTGGAGGCTGAGTATCCAGACCTGGCGACCGACACGTCGCCAACCGGGCAGGTCGGCGGCGCACCCAGTGCAACCTTTGACTCCGTGGTGCACCGCGTGCCGATGATGAGTCTGGACAATGCGATGAATCGCGACGAGCTCGTCGCGTGGGCTGATCGTGTGGTGAAGGGCCTCGACGGTCAGGTGCCCACCTTCGTCTGCGAGCTCAAGTTCGATGGGCTGGCGATGAGTATTCGCTACGAGGCCGGGCAGTTCGTGCAAGCGGCAACTCGCGGCGACGGCACGGTCGGCGAAGATGTCACCGCGAACGTGGCGACCATTGCTGACATCCCACACGAACTTTCGAAGCCAGCAAGCAACGACGTCCCAGCGGTGGTCGAAGTCCGAGGCGAGGTGTACATGGGCACGTTGGCATTCGAGCGGCTGAACGAACGCGCGATTGCCGCCGGTGACAAGCCATTCGTCAATCCGAGGAACTCTGCTGCAGGAAGCCTCCGGCAGAAGGATCCGACCAAGACTGCCGAGCGGGAGCTGTCGTTCTGGGCGTACCAGCTCGGTGATGTGGACGGCGGACCGATCTTCTCCAGCCATGCTGACATCCTGGCCTGGGTCGGCGAGCTCGGATTTCCCACGAACGAACATGTGGAGCGTTTCCCGACTATCGATGAGGTCGCCGCCCACTGCCTGCACTGGCAAGATCATCGACACACGCTCGACTACGAGATCGATGGCGTCGTGATCAAAGTCGACGACCCGGTCCAGCAAGACCTACTCGGCTTCACCTCGCGTGCTCCGAGGTGGGCCATCGCCTACAAGTTCCCACCTGAGGAGCGGACCACAACGCTCCTCGATATTCGCGTCTCCGTCGGGCGGACTGGTCGAGCGACGCCGTTCGCAGTCCTCGACCCGGTCTTTGTCGGCGGATCGACCGTGGGCATGGCGACCCTTCACAATCGCGAGCAGGTCGCCGTGAAGGACGTGCGACCAGGCGACACGGTCATCGTTCGTAAGGCCGGCGACGTGATCCCCGAGGTTGTCGGCCCGGCACCGGCCAACAAGCGTCCGAAGGGCAGTGTGGCCTGGGAGTTCCCGGTCAACTGCCCGAGTTGTGGCGTGCTGCTCGTCCTCCCCGACGGTGAGGCTGACACGCGTTGCTTCAACCCGACGTGTCCGGCAAAACAGGTCGCGAAAATTGCCTATTTCGCTTCGCGTGGGGGAATGGACATCGAGGGCCTCGGCGAGCAGATGATTGAGAAGCTCATCGACGCCGATTTGATCACCGACGCCGCTGATCTGTACTCCCTCACTATTGAGCAACTCGTGGCGCTCGACCGCATTGGCGCAACCAGTGCCACGAACCTCGTCGATTCGATCCAAGAATCGAAGGACCGGCCACTTCAGAAGTTCATGCGGTCGCTCGGCGTTCGGCACTTTGGTCCGGCGGCATCGCAGGCACTCGCCGCTGAGTTCTACACACTCGATGCCATCATGGGGCGGACGACCGAAGAGTTGGCCGCCGTCGATGGCGTGGGCGGTGTCATTGCCTCCACAATCACGGAGTGGTTCGCAGCGCCCGAGAACCGTGCGCTCGTCGAGCGATTCCGAGATGCCGGGCTGAACTTCGGCGATCCTGAGGACGCAGTTCGCGCTGCAGAGGCGAAAGCGCTCATCTCCCAATCGCTTGAGGGGAAGACGGTGGTCGTGACCGGAACAGTTCCGGGCTACACCCGAGAGCAAGCCGCTGAAGCCATCACGTCGCGCGGTGGTAAGAGCCCCGGCAGCGTCAGCAAGAAAACCCTTGCGTTGGTCGTCGGCGACCATGCCGGTGCGAGCAAGCTCACCAAAGCCGAAACGCTCGGCGTGCCCATCGTCGCGGCGATTGACTTCGAAGAGCTTTTGGCAACGGGCGAAGTACCCGGAGTCGAGCTGCCCGAGCCCGACGCCGACGAGGCGAACTAGACGACTTCGAAGAACCAGTTATACGAGCGAGCGCTGTCGCGCCCCTCGTCGACGCGCCAGTAGAGCACTCGTGCTTGGTGGCGTCCCTGAACGAATTCGGTGATCTGCGAATCGTCGGACGGTGTGAACGAGATGATCGAGTTGCCCGGATCGAAGATTGCCGTTGGTGGAAATGCCAAGAGCTGGCCCGGCTCAGCTTCGAGTTCGCCGATATTGGTGGTCTCGAGTTCGATGCCATCGACGATGAGGACCGCCTCATAGCCGAATTCGAGATCGACGGCGATGCCCTCTTGCTGGAGGACCTGCACCGCATTCTCGACGGGCGAGATCGATTCGATCTCGGCAGGTCGGGTCACACCTTCATCGCCGGTGATTGCGCTGAAAAAGCCCCACACGATCAGCGTCAGGCCGGCGGCAATCACCAAGCTGGCAATCAGGAGCCCACGGTCGGGCCTGCGCCGCTTGGCGGGCGCCAACGATGGTGTTTCGTCATGCTCAACAGGATCGTCGAGGTCGGTCACACCTTTATCATGCCGGGCAAGTCGGCATGCCACACACCTGATACCACTCGGTTGAGTCCAGGCGGTAGCTTTTCGCGGTGGCGGTTGGGAAGACATTTGGAAGCAACAGCGTCGACGTCCTCGTTGATCGCGTGCTCGTCGATCGATACCGCGTCGTTGAGGTCGTCTCAGCGGGGGCCAATACCGTGATCTGCTCGGCCTTTGACATTGAGACGGACCAGCCGGTCACGTTCAAGATCGTGCAGCCGGATCTGGCCGAGGACGAGGCCTTCCGCCGTGAGTTTCGCACGCGTGCAGAGGTCGTCGCTGCAGTCGGGCATCCCAACATCGCCGCCGTTCTCAACTGGGGCGACATTGAACTCGATGGCGAATCCACGGTGTTCTGGGTGGTGGAACACCTCGGCGGCGGCAGCCTGCGCGACCTGTTCGATCGTGGCCGACTCCTTGAGCCTTCTCAGGCGCTGGTCGTTGGCCTTGAAGCGTGCCGTGCGCTGGCCGCCGCTCATGAACGCGGGATTGCCCACACTGAACTCACGCCGTCGAAGCTGGTGTTTGGAACTGATCGTCGCTTGCGCATCGTCGACTTCGGCATGGCCGAACTCATTGGTCGCGAAGCATGGGCCGAGCCGGCAACCGTGGCTACCCACGTCGCCCGCTATGCGTCGCCGGAACAGGCATTGGGACTCGACGTCGGCCCCAAGACCGACGTCTACGCGTTGGCGCTCTGCCTGCTCGAAGCCGTCACGGGGACTGTGCCGTTCGCCTCAGACTCGACGGTCTCAACGCTTTCTGCCCGCGTCGGCAAGTTGATGCCCGTTTCGGCCGACATCGGCTCGCTGGCGTCGGTCATCGAACGTGCGGGGCGGCCGGAAGCTGAGGATCGTTTCACTGCCGGCGAATACGGTCGAGCCTTGGTGCAGGCAGCCGAGAAGCTGCCCCGACCCGAGCCCATTCCGATCGTGGCGGCCGCACTGCTTGAGCCGGCGGACATGCGTCGCCCGAGCGACCCAACTGGCGGCGTCGAACGCCCGCCAGATTCAATCGCAGAACCTGAGGCCGTCTTGAGCGCGCCTGAACCGGAGTCCGATCGGGATGCGCCTGTCACTGCTGCAGCCGCCGTCGCCGCAGCCGGGCTCGTCGCTGCAGGTGCTGCCGATGCTCCGATTCCTGCTGGCGATGGTGACGGACTCGTCGTTCTGAGCGACGTCTCCGATGCCGAGATCACAGATGCCGAGATCACAGATGTCGCGGAAACGGATGTGGGAGCTGCGCCGACCACTGTCGTGGATGAGGTCGTCGCTGACTCTGCCCCGGCGACTGAACAGATGCCGGTTACGGCAATGCCGCTCGCGTCAACGCCGAGCGAGTTATACGACGACGAGCAACCACGCCGCCGCACGGGCGCCATGGTGATGCTGGCACTCTTCGTCGTCGCCGGGGTCGCCGCGATTGCGTTCGCTGCGTTCTACCTGCTGCGTACCAAGTCATATGAGGTCCCCGAGTTGGCCGGCGTCGAAGAGGCAGTGGCGCTCAACGAGATCGCAGGCAACGACTGGGTCATCGGTGTCGAGTACGAACGCAGCGACGACGAACCTGATGCCGGCGAAGTTATTCGGACGTTCCCGCTGCCGGGTGCTGTGCTCGAAGAAGGCGCTGACTTCACGCTGTTCGTCAGCGACGGACCGCTTTTTCGCGTGCTGCCCGAAGTCGCTGGGCTCACCGCTGACGCGGCCGCAGCAACGCTCGCCGATCTGCAGTTGCAGAGCATCGTCGATACCGAAGGGTTCGACGAAGTTGCCGAATCAGGCGTGGTGCTGTCATGGCGGGTCATCGGTGCAGAAGCAAGCGTTGCCGGCGACGAGGTGCTTCCAGGAACCAACCTGGCGCTCACGGTGTCAAAGGGTCCGGCACCTCGGGTGGTCATCGACGTGACTGGCCTGACGCTGGAAGCAGCGCAGGCCGTCGCAGGGCAGATCCAACTGAACGTGGTTGCGGGTGAGGATGCCTTCAACGACGATGTCCCGGCTGGCATCATCTTCCGGCAGGACACCGCAGTCGGCGTCGAGTTGCCTCGCGACGGAACGATCACGGTGATCCGATCCAAGGGGCCCGACCTCATTGCGCTGCCGGCGCTCGAGGGACTCAGCTATACCGCTGCCCAACAGGTGCTCACCGACGCCGGGTTTACGATCGGCAGCTTGCTCGGCACCACCGAAGGCACGTTCTTGTCGATCAGCATCTCAGCTGATCCGATCGGTGACCTGTATCGACGCGGGACTTCCGTCGATCTCATCTTCCTCTAATCGGGAATCGTCTCGCTGCGATGGTGATCGCTAGTTTCGGAGGATGACATCACTTGACGGGCGTGTGGTCATCATCACCGGTGCGGGTCGCGGCCTCGGACGCGAGCACGCGCTGTTCATGGCCAACGAAGGCGCTCGACTCGTCGTGAACGATCGCGGCAGCGACAACGACGGCAGCGGAGACGATGCCACGCCGGCCGACGAAGTCGCCGCTGAAGCTCGGGCACTTGGCGGCCAGGCGGTTGCCAACGCCGACGACGTCGCCGATTGGGATGGCGCCAAGCGCATGGTCGATCAGGCCATTGAGGTCTTTGGTGGACTCGACGTGGTCGTCAACAACGCAGGCATTCTGCGCGACCGCTACCTCGTCACCATGACTGAGGACGAGTTCGACGCTGTCGTCAACGTGCATCTCAAAGGCCACTTCGCCCCCACCCGTCATGCCGCGGCGCATTGGCGTGACGAGCACAAGGCGGGCCGTGCGGCGCCGCGGAACCTGGTGCATACCTCAAGCACGTCAGGGCTGTTCGCGAACCCAGGCCAAACGAACTACGGCGCCGCCAAGTCGGGCATTGCAACGATGAGCCAGATCGCGGCCAAAGAGCTCGGGCGATATGGCGTGGTCAGCAACTGCATCGCCCCCGGCGCACGGACGCGACTCACGCTCGCCACCCCGGGCCTCGAAGACATCATGACGCCGCCCGACGCAGGCTTTGACAACTGGGATCCTGCGAACGTGGCACCGTTGGTTGCTTATCTGAGCACGCCCGATTGTCCGTTCTCCGGCGAAACGTTCTACATCAAGGGCGGTGTCGTGAAGCGCGTGACCTCTTGGGAGATGGCCGATCGCATCGAGACGGTCGGGGCATGGACGGTCGATGAGCTGCGCGAGGCAATGCAGCCAATGACGCTGCAGCCACCGGTTGACGCCGACATGAACTGACCGCCCGCAACGCGGAGCCGTCAAGCGGTGATCGACTTGATTTCTTCGGCGATCGTGTCGGTGAACTCGTTCGACGGAATGGCCGTCTGCATGGCCATCATCTTCATCATGTCGCCCTGAACCTTGATCTTGCCGGCCATGAACGCCTGCATCGCAATGGTCTGATCCTGTTCGACGAAGAGGGCCTGAGCGGTCGCGTAGTCCGTGGTGATGGTCGCATCTGCGTCGTCGAGTTCGCCGAGTTCGAGTTTCAGCCCACCGGACGAGGTGTCGAAGAAGGCGTTGACGACGTCTTCGTCGAACGGCACTTCAAGAATCGCCAGGTTGATCTTGATCACCGTGGGAATTTCGGGGACCTGATCGGAGTACTTCTCACGGATTCCTCGCGCCGCGTCCATCCAGTCGTTGCTCAGAAAGGCATGCGTCATGGACGACACGATAGCCCTGACCCTCAGCGGAGCGTGGTCGTGCGGGTGGTGACCTGATCGAGGAAGGCCTTGTCGAGATCGAAGCCGAGCCCAGGCGATGTCGGCACCGTGACATGACCGTCGGTGATCGTGATCGGGTCGGTCACGATGTCCTGCGCGTAGAAGCGTGTCGATGCGCTGATGTCGCCAGGGAGGGTGAAGCCGGGCAGTGCAGCGAGAGCGGCGTTGGCGGCTCGACCGATGCCGGTCTCGAGCATTCCGCCGCACCAGACCGGAATGTCCTTCGCGACGCACAGATCATGAATGCGAACAGCTTCCAAATACCCGCCGACGCGGCCTGGCTTGATGTTTGCGATCTCACATGCCCCGAGTTCGATTGCGTCAGCAGTGCCGGCCGCAGATACCAATGACTCATCGAGGCAGATCGGCGTATCGACCTCGGCGGCCAACAGTGCATGGCCGATGATGTCAGCCTCAGGCAGCGGCTGTTCGATCAGCAGCATGTTGAACGGATCAAGTTGGCGCAGATGCTGTCCATCGGTCCGGCGGTAGGCCGTATTGGCATCAACCTGCAGAGGCGTGTCGGGGCCGATGAGCTCGCGCACAGCGGCGACGTGCTCGATGTCGCTGCCGGGTTCGATCTTGAGCTTGATGCGGACGTATCCGTCGTCGACGTAGCCCTGCACGGTGTTGAGGAGATCGTCAATCGAATCGTGAATGCCAACGCTCACGCCGCTGGGAATCGTGGTGCGGGCGGCGCCGAGGTAGCTGGCAAACGACGTCGCCGTGGAGCGCAACTGCGCGTCGAGCACGGCCATCTCGATGGCCGCCTTCGCCATCGGGTGCCCGTGCAGCTTGGACAGCGCCGCTCCGACGCCGGCCGCGTCGAGGCTGCTCGCCGAGCGCAGTTGCGGCAGCAGGTGGTGCTCGATGACGTGCTGTGCGCCTTCGACGTACTCGGGGGAGTAGCTGGGCTCTGAGAGCGCGACGCACTCGCCCCAGCCCTCGGTCACCGAGCCGTCCTCAGCAGCCAATTCCACTCTGATGAGCAGGACGTCTCGAGCGGATTGCGACCCGAAGCTCGTGCGGAACGGGCTCACGAGCGGCATGGCGATCCGCCGCAGCTCAACCAGACCAAGCTGGAAATTTGTCATGAGCCGATCACATACTCTCCGTTGCGGGTGAATCCGACGACGTGCCGACCTGAGTCGAGTGCCGCCGTGAGTGCCTTGCGGCTACTGGCGCGCCAGGTGGCGACGGCCGCGGGGTCAGTTCGACGAAGCGTGACGATGTCGTCGGGCGTCGGAATGAGTGAGTGTTCGGCGCCGCCGGTGCCATCACGGACGGGAGCGGTGGCGTCGGTGGCCGTCGACCAGGCCACGAGCAGGCGATCAGACTCGTCGCCGGCGTTGATGGCATCGGTCATCGTGCCGTAGAACCGCGGGAGGTACTCGTGCACCTCGGCGCCGAGGATCGCAATGTTGAACCAGGCGTTGCGACGGACCAGCGGGTCGAACGTCCAGACGATCCACTCGATGCCTCGCTCGCGCGCCCACGACTGTTGATGCAACTTCATTGCTCGCCCGAGACCAGTACTCCGTGCTCCCGGCAAGATACCGGTGACGTGACTGTGGAGTGCGGGCTGGCCCTGGTGGGTGGCAAGCAACGCCACTGATGCTCCCAGGATCTGACCGTTCGGGTGATTATCGCTTCGGCGGGAAGTGTCGAACGCCCCGACGACATAGCCGCCGGCATGTGAGACCGCCATCAACATTTCGAGACGGACGAGTTCAGTCATCGAGCCCCAGACCTGTTGGAACACCTCGCCGATGATGACCATGTCGTCGGCGTCGGTGAGGAGACGGATCTCGACGGTGCTGTCCGGGGTCGACGGAACCTCTCCGGGTTCGGGTGCTCCGTCGTTGGGCGTCAGGGTGGGGTTCATTAAAAATGCTCGTTGTGTCGACACCGGACGGTGGGGATGGGTGCCTCGCTCCACACGGTAGGCGCTGGGCACTGCCAACGCCTCACGAATCTCGGCGCTGTGCGCCGATCCCCGTCAATGGGGCGATCACAGCGCTTGCCGTGGCACCTGAGCTGAACGTCTCGTCAAATTGTGTGCCACCTGGTCACGAATGCCGATAGTCATGTTGCATGGCTCGCATCCTGGTCACTGAAGAAATCGCCGACGGAGGGCTTGAACGCCTCCGACAAGCCGGTCACGACGTCGACATTCAGGTCGGCAAGTCCGCCGAGGAGCTGCTGTCGATCGTCCCTGGCGCCGCGGCGCTCATCATTCGCTCCGCAACACGGGTCACTGCAGAACTCCTCGCCGCAGCGAACGACCTCATGGTTGTCGGGCGAGCCGGCATCGGCCTCGACAACGTCGATGTCAGTGCAGCCACCAAGCAGGGCGTCATGGTGGTCAATGCACCCCAGAGCAACATCGTCTCCGCAGCCGAGCACACGATGGCGCTCCTGCTCGCGCAGGCACGCAATGTGCCCCAAGCCCATGCAGCGCTCGTTGCGGGCCGCTGGGAGCGCAGTCGCTGGACCGGCGTCGAGCTGGTCGACAAGACTCTCGGTGTCGTTGGCCTTGGCCGTATCGGCAAGCTCGTGGCCGACCGCGCTCGGGCGTTCGGGATGCGCATCGTGGCGTACGACCCCTTCGTGTCGGAGGACCGTGCGAAGAAGATGGGGGTCGAACTGTTGGCGCTCGACCAACTGGTCGCCGAGTCGGACTTCCTGACGGTGCACCTTCCCAAGACCCCCGAGACCCTGGGTCTGATCAACCGTGATCTGTTGCTCAAGGCCAAGCCGTCGTTGCGAGTGATCAACGTCGCCCGTGGCGGCATCGTGCACGAGCAGGATCTCGCTGATTGCGTTCGTGATGGTGTCATCGCCGGCGCTGCGCTCGACGTGTTCTCCACCGAGCCGATGACCGAGTCCCCGCTTTTCGGACTCGACAGCATCATCGTCACGCCACACCTCGGCGCGAGCACCAACGAAGCTCAGGACAAGGCCGGCGACACCATCGCCACCATGGTCGAACTGGCACTCGCCGGCGATTTCGTCCCGTTCGCTGTCAATGTCGATGCTGCAGAGGCCAACGAGACCCTCCGTCCCTACCTCCCGCTTGCCGAGCGGCTCGGCGGTCTGTTCGTCGCACTCAACGGGTCAATGCCCAAGACGCTCGAGATTTGCACCGAGGGCGAGATTGCCGGCTACGACACGCGCATCGTCGAGCTCGCCGTTTTGAAGGGTTTCTTCGGAGCGATCTCTGATGAGCCGGTGACGTACGTGAACGCCCCGCAGCTCGCTCAGGATCATGGCATCGAAGTTCGTGACGTCAATTGCGCCACATCTGCGGATTACGTCAACCTGCTGACCCTGCGTGGTGGCGAGCACTCGATTTCGGGAACGCTCTCAGGCCCTCGTCACGAGCAACGCATCGTCAACATTGATGGCACGCCGTTCGACGTCCCACCGGCTGATCACATGGTCGTCGTTAGCAACGACGATCGTCCCGGTGTCATCGGCACGGTCGGCACGATTCTCGGCGACGCAGCAGTCAACATCGCCGACATGGACGTGGCCCGCGTCGAGGGCTCCAGTACTGCCGTGATGCTGATTGCCCCGACCGAGCAAGTCCCCGACGAGACGCTGGTCGCGCTGCGCGAGGCGCCGGGCATTCTCGACGTCAAGACACTTTGAGTCAGTCAACCGGATCGGCAAGGGCGAGTGCTTGGGCAGTCCGCTTGGCCTCAGCCCGGGCCGCATCAGCAAAATCTTCGTCACTGCTGGCGTACAACACGGCGCGCGACGAGCTGACAATCAGTCCGCGAGCCGTCGCGTCGGCGCCGTGCTCGACGACGGTTGTGGCGTCACCGCCCTGTGCACCGACACCTGGCACGAGAAACGGAAGACCGGGGGCTGCGGCCCGAATCTCGGCGAGTTCGGCTGGGTAAGTGGCTCCGACGACCAGGCCACAATCGCCGAGCTGGGACCACTCGTTCGCGACGCGTTCGGTAACGTGCATGTAGATCGGTTTGCCGCCGTGCTCGGGTGCGGTGACCAACGATTGGAAGTCGTCCCCACCAGGGTTACTCGTCCGACACAGGGCGATGACGCCGCCACCGTCATTTCCGGCGTGCGTAAAGAACGGCTCGACTGAATCCGTACCGAGGTACGGGTTGACGGTCACCGCGTGTGCGCCGTACCGACCGAAGGCCTCACGTGCGTAGTGCTCAGCTGTTGATCCGATGTCGCCGCGCTTCGCGTCGAGGATCAGCGTCACATCGGGGTAGGTCTCACGGATGTACACGCAGATGCGCTCGAGCGCGTGCTCGGCGCGCTGGCTGGCGAAGTAGGCGAACTGTGGCTTGAATGAGCAGACGAGGTCAGCGGTGGCGTCGATAATCGCCCGGCAGAACCTTTCGATCGCGTCGGGTGCTCCGTCGAGCGGAGCGGGCAGACGCGCCGGGTCTGGGTCGAGACCGACACACAACATTGAAGAGGACGCGGTCCACGACCGTTCGAGCTGCGCATGAAATCCCACGCGCCCGAATGTACCCCGGCCCGCCCCTCAGCGCCTGAGCGTCACTCGACGGTGATTGCTGCTGTCGGACACATATCCGCAGCTTGGTTGACTTTGTCAGCCAGTTCGGGGCCGGGGTTCTCCTGGAGGATGTGGAGATACCCGTCGGTTCGGACCTCGAACACTTCGGGGCAGACCTGCATGCAGGCTCCGGTGGATGCGCAGTTGTCGAAATCGACGGTGACCTTCATGTGCTGTTCCCCTGTCTTCAGTGAGTGCGTCTCAGGCTTTGGCTTGACGGTAGCCGTCAGCGATTGCTGCTTCAGCAGTCGCGTAGCAGCGTTCGGCCCGGGTGCGTTCGTAGAAGCGGCCGCCCGGCACGTGGAAGATGTTTGAGTTGTCGTTGGCCTTGATTGGATGGCTTGGCGGACACGATCCATCGTCGTTCGACGAGACCCAATGGGCGACGTCGGTGGTCGGCGCAACAGTCGCAGGCTCCAGTGGTGGCCACTCTGGGGGAGCGGACGGCGACGGTGGCGCGTTGTGGTCGCGCCACCATCCCCATGCCACCCCACCGACTGCACCGATCAGGAGCAGCCAAATCGAGCGGCGCATCGCAGTGATCATCAACGACATGAGGGTCACGGTAGCGCCGGGCTCGGGTTGAACGGTGGCTTATTGGCGTTGGCGTTCGAATCCGGCGAGCACGGCGCGCAGCGAGGCGGTCGTGATGTTCGGGTCGGTACCGATGCCCCAGCGGATGTTGCCGTTGGCGTCGACGGTTTCGATGTAGGCAACCGCTCTGGCGTCTGCGCCCTGACCGATCGCGTGCTCGGCATAGTCGAGCACGTCAAAGTCGCCACCGACCGACGAACCAAACTCCGAGACCAGCGCAGCGACAAACGCTTCGACGGGACCATCACCTTGGCCGTCGAGCGAATGAGCTGAGCCGTTGACGTCGAGCTGGACCTGAATCGACGTGTTACCAGTGGTGTCGTCGTTGGACACGGTGTGCAGTTCGTGGCTCCGCAGGCGCATGTTCGGCTCAGACGGCATGTACTCGAGTTGGAACGCATCCCACATCACGCCGGGGCCGATCTCGGTGCCGGAGTCCTCGGTGATGTGCTGAATGGTCTTTGAGAACTCAATCTGGAGTCGACGCGGCAGGTCGAAGCCGTGCTCGGTCTTCATCACATAGGCCACGCCGCCCTTGCCAGACTGGCTGTTGACGCGAATCACCGCTTCGTAGGTGCGCCCCACGTGCTTCGGATCGATCGGCAGGTACGGCACGGCGAACTTGGGGTACTCGCCCGTCGCACTGTCGCGACTCCGATCGAGTGCGTCGATGCCCTTCTTGATCGCATCTTGGTGGCTGCCGGAGAACGCGGTGTAGACGAGGTCGCCGACGTAGGGATGGCGTGGGCTGACCGGCAGCCGGTTGCAGTACTCCGCTGTCCGTCGCAGTGCGTCGATGTCGGAGATGTCGAGCTGGGGATCGACGCCGTTCATAAACAAGTTCATCGCCAGATTGACAATGTCGACGTTGCCCGTGCGCTCACCATTGCCGAACAATGTGCCCTCGACACGGTCGGCGCCCGCCATCACGCCGAACTCGGCGGCGGCGACGGCACAGCCGCGGTCGTTGTGGGGGTGCAGCGAGATAATCACCGAATCGCGTTGGGAAATCGAACGTCCGAACCACTCGATCACGTCGCCGTAGACGTTTGGGGAGTAGCACTCGACCGTTGCCGGCAGGTTGAGGATGATCGGGGCGGTCGGGGTCGGCGCGATGACACCCATCACGGCCTCGCACACTTCGATCGCGTACTCGGGCTCCGTCAGCGTGAAGCTCTCGGGGCTGTACTCGTAGCGAATTTGTGTCGCCGAGCCGTCGGAATGAGCAGGCAGGAGTGCTTCTTGCTCTTTGCAGAGCGCCGCGCCGGTGAGGGCGACGTCCTTGATGCCAGCCTGGTCGAGGTTGAAGACGACCTCGCGCTGAAGTGGGTTGGTCGAGTTGTAGAAGTGCACGATTGCTCGAGGGACGTCGCGCAGGCCTTCATAGGTGCGCTTGATCAGTTCGGGTCGACATTGCACCAGGACTTGAATCCAGACATCGTCAGGAATCAGATCCTCTTCGATCAACTGCCGGAGGAAGTCGAAGTCGGGTTGGCTCGCGGACGGAAAGCCGATCTCGATCTCCTTGAAACCCATCTTGACGAGTTCGGTGAACATCTGCAGTTTTCGGGCGGGGTCCATCGGGTCGATGAGGGCCTGGTTGCCGTCGCGCAGGTCGACCGAGCACCAACGTGGCGCGGCGTCGATGACCACGTTGGGCCAGGTCCGGTCGGTGAGCGTGATCGGGATGAACGGCTGGTATTTGTCGAACGGCATCCGTGATGGCGATTGGGCCGTGATCGATTCGGGGCTGAGGATTTCAGGAGGCATGGTTTCTCTCGTGTGTCTGGAAGTTCAGTTCGTGGGAGCGTCGGCCGAAAAAGCAAAAACCCCCCGGCCGGAGGGCGGAGGGTGCGGGCAAGCGCGGCGTATCGGCACTCACCCTACATAAGGAGCAGCAGTCGCCCGTCGTTCACGGGACAAACGATAGCACGGAGCGGGGCCCGTGCCTATGCCATCTACTGGAGGGTACGCTCATTGACAACATGACAGAATCAACAGCACGGCGGGGCGCTCCCCGCGGCAAGCGACCGCCGCGTCGCTCTGATGACTCGTCGAGCCGGGACCACGTCAACAAGTCCAACCTGACGACGACGAACTCACTCCCGCCCGTCGAGGCACCAACCGGTTTCTTTGAGCTCGGCGTCCCTGCCCGCATCGACGACGGACTCGCCGCGTGCGGGTTCGCCCAGCCATTCAACATCCAGACCGAAGCGGTCCCCGTTGCCATGCAAGGCAACGACGTGTGCGGTCGCGCGAAGACCGGCTCGGGCAAGACGCTCGCATTCGGCGTGCCGATGCTCGCTCGCATCACCGATGAGGCTGAGCCGATGCGTCCGCTCGGGCTCGTCCTGGTGCCGACCCGCGAACTGGCCGTTCAGGTGGCCGAGGTGTTGCAGCCGGTCGCCAATCACGCCGGAATGACCGTGCTGCCCGTCTACGGCGGCGCTTCACGGCATCACCAGGTCGAAGAGATGGCCAAGGGCGTCGAGATCGTCGTTGCGACGCCGCTGCGTCTGATCGATCTCATCAAGTCGAACGAGATCAGCCTCGATCACATTCAGATCGTCACGCTTGACGAAGCCGACCGAATGGCTGATGACGGGTTCACCCCGCAGGTCGAATGGATCCTGCGGCATTGTGACAGCCGCGATCAGACGATGCTCTTCTCCGCAACGCTCGACGGCGATGTCGGCCACCTCATTCGTGCGTACCAGACCGATCCGGTCACGATTGCCGTCGATGAAGCCACCGACACGGTCGGCACGATGCACCACTTGTTCCTTGGCGTCCATCACATGGACAAGGACAAGGTCATTGGCTCGATCGGCAAGGGCATCCCGAAGCTGCTGGTTTTCTGCCAAACCAAACGCAACTGTGATCGCGTGGCGCGCAACTTGGAAGAACTGGGCATCGACGCGCAGGCCATGCACGGCGACATGCAGCAGAGCTCGCGTGAGCGCACGCTGCGCAAGTTCGCCGAAGGCAAGTTGCAGGTGCTGGTAGCCACCGATGTGGCTGCCCGCGGTATTGACATCGACGACATCGGTGGCGTCATCCATTACGAGCCGCCGAAGGACGTGAAGGATTACCTGCACCGTTCGGGCCGCACCGCACGCGCTGGTCGTGACGGTTGGGCCGTCACCCTGGTCGAGTACAACCAGATGACGCAGGTCCGCATCCTGCAACGAATGATGCGCATGGAGCCGACGAAGCCGATCGAGGTCTTCTCGAACAACTCGAAGCTCATGAACCTCAACGAGTTCGACGAAGTCGTCACCACCTGAACCCAGCACACTCAACCGATGAGCATCATGCCGGCGGCGGAGTGGGAGATTGACGAGACGCTCGTTCGGGAGCTGCTCGCCGCGCAGGTTCCGGAACTGGCTGATCGGCCGCTGGCAATGCTCGCCAACGGCTGGGACAACGTGATGTATCGGCTCGGCGCTGACCTCACCGTCCGCCTGCCACGGCGAAAGTTGGCCGTGCCGTTGATTGAGCATGAACAGCGCTGCCTGGAGTTACTCGCGCCACAGCTGCCGATTCCTGTCCCGGTGCCCGTGCACCACGGCGTTCCTTCCGAACGGTTCCCGATGCCGTGGAGCATCTGTCCGTGGTTTCCTGGCGTGCTTGCCGCCGATGCGTTGTTTGCCGATCCGATTCGTGAGGCTCGCCGCCTTGGTGCGTTCCTGACGGCGCTCCACGTCGCTGCACCGGATGACACGCCGCGCAACGAGTGGCGCGGTCAAGACGCCAGAGTGCTTGCGCCGCGCGTCGCAGGGAACCTGGTACATATCGACCTCGACGGGTCGACGACTGTCGAGCTGGTCAATTCTCGCTTCGCTGCATTGGTTGACGTCGATCCGCATGCTGGACCGCCCGTGTGGCTCCACGGTGATTTGCACGCGGCGAACATGCTCGTCGACGACGGGGCTATCAGTGCGGTGATCGACTTCGGCGACATCACCAGTGGTGACCCAGCCGTCGACCTCGCCATCGGCTGGATGCTGTTCGAGGCCGAGGCACTCGAAGAGTTCCGTCGGGCGCTTCCCCATGCTGATGGCGCGACATGGTCCCGTGGCGCCGCGTGGGCGTTGCACTTCGCGCTGATGTACCTGGCCAACTCGGCAGACAACCCGCGCCTCAATGCAATGGGACGGCGCTTGCTGCCCTCGGTGATGTCAGGCGAGCTCGCGTAGTTCGCGCTGACGGACGTACGTCGTCACCACGACCGCGAGGCACACTGCCGCAGCACCGCTGATCGCCGCGCTGGGGCTGCTCCAGGATGCGACCACGCCGAGGAGGAGCGCACCGAACGGCATGATGCCGAACGATGTCAGGGCATACAGACCCATCACGCGGCCCATCAGGGGCTGTGGCGTGTTGGCCTGGATGAGCCCCTGATTCATGTTGATGTAGAAACCGCCCGCCAGCCCCATTGCGAAGGACAGGACGAGCACTTGCCACATCTCAGTGGTACGGCCCGTGAGAATCGTGATGGTCGATCCGCAGATCAGTGCCCGCTGGAACGCGGCGCCCTTGTGCTTCATGTTGCCTTTTCGCATCACGACAAACGAACTGATGGCGATACCCAGGCCCATCAAGGCAAACGGCGCTGCTGCCTCGCCGGCCGTGCGCCCAAGGCCGTCCTTCACGTGTGCTTGCAGCGTGACCATGATGGCGGGATTGACGGTGAGGCTGGCCACGACCAGCAAGCCGAACAACACGCGCAGGTTGTCGTCGCCGACCACATGGCGCAATCCGTCCTTCGTCTCGGCGAGTACGGATCGTTTCGGTGCGAGGTCGGCGTGGGGCGGGACGTCAAGGCGGAGCAGGAAGAGGACCCCGGCAAACATCAGACCGGCTTGGAACCAGAATGCTCCATCAAAGCCCCATTGGTCGCCAACCACCTTGGCGAGCACGGGGCCGAGGATGAGCGACAGGGTCATCGCGATGGCATTAATGGCAATCGCGCTGAAGAGCTGGTCTTTGTGGACGAGTGCGGGGATGAGGGCCGACCGCACCGGTTGGCCGATCGCCGACGCCGCGCCGGCGAAAAGGGTGACGACGATGACCCAGTTGAAGGACAGCGCGTCGGCGCGGATGAGGAGAGCGGTGACGGCCATCACGGCGCCGCCGGCAACCTGCGTCCAAATCAGCATGCTGCGGCGATCCCAGCGATCGGCCCACACGCCAGCCTGCAGGACCAGGAGCGCCGAGGGCAGTCCGAGTGTGAACACGACCACTCCCTGGTCGCTCTCGCTGCGGTTCAGGCCGTCGAGGACGAGCCACCCGAAGACGAATCGTTGGGCGTTCGAGACGAGAAAGAAGCAGATGCTGTTGAGCCACAGGAGCCGAAACGGACGAACCGTTATTGCGTTCGCTGGGCGCTCGACGCCGGTTTCCGTTGTGGTCACGTCGATCAGCCTGGCAGGTCTGACCTGGACGTCAAGGTGTCAGAGCGAACACTCAGGCACGAGTGGCGATGAAGACCGGGATGGTGCGATCGGTCTTCTCTGCGTACTGCGCGTAGGTCGGGAAGACCTCGACGGCTCGGTCCCACCAGGCTTGCCGCTCATCACCCTCGACGATGCGCGTCGTGTAGTCGGCGGGTGCCGGGCCGTCCTGGATCTCGCACATCGGCTCGGCAACGAGGTTGTGAAACCACGACGGGTTCTTCGGCGCGCCGCCGATCGACGCAACCAGCGCGTACTCGCCGTCATGCTCAACGCGCATCAAGGCGAACTTGCGAAGGTTGCCGCTGGCAGCGCCCCTGGTGGTGACAACGATGATCGGAATCCCGGTCTCACGCAACGTGTTGGCTGCTTGGCCGTTTGTCGCCTCGTAGGTGTCAACCTGTTCGCGGACCCAGTCCATCGTGCTTGGTACGTAAGTTCCGGTGAGTGGCATGAGGTTGATCGTAGGCGGCGATGCCCTAGCGTCAGCCAGCGTGAAGTCAGCACGTGTCCTTGTCTCACTCTCGTGCGCGCTTGCCCTCGCTGCGTGTGGAGGAAGCGAATCGGCCGGTGACGGCAGCGAGGGATCGGACGTGATCGCGCAGACCATCGTGCCGACCACCATCGTGGAACGTGCTCCCGATGACCCGGGTGACGTTGAGCAGACATGTGCCGAGCTGGAGACCGTTCGTGACCTATCCGACGGGATCACCGATGCCACGAACGACATTTTGATTGGGCTCGCCGAAGCTGGTGCCGATGCGTCCGCGGCAAACACACTTGTGGCGTTCGTGTCGCTCGCCGACGACGTCGAGAACGGCCTGCCCGAACTCTTGGCGGCGTATGACCGTGCGGCTGCTGCGGCGCCGGCTGACGTCGCTGTTGAGATTCGCGCCGTTGCGGACGGAACGGCAATTCTGACGCCGCAGCTGGCGGCTGCCTACCGTCAGATCGAATCGGCGAGCGATCTTGCTGACCTCGAGGGCATCTTCAACACCCCGCAGATGGAAGACGCAGCGCGCCGCGCGGGGATCTCATCGCTGCGTCTCGACAACTTCACCAACGTCAACTGCGGCTTCCGGTTCTCCAACGCCTAAAACCGGACCGAGTCGCCAACGCGGATGACACCGCCGAAGGCCAACACTTGATGCGCCGTGTGTCCAGTCGAACCCATGCCAGGAAACGCTGGGGCGGGACGTAATGTCGCACGGATGGATGCCATCGCTTCGCCCGTCGTCGCGACCGGGCTCGTGAAGCAGTTCGGTGATTTTACTGCGGTGGCCGGAATCGACGTCGAAGTGGCACCGGGCGAGGCCTTTGGGTTCCTCGGCCCGAACGGAGCAGGCAAGACGTCGACGATGCGGATGATCGGGTGCGTGTCGCCCCCGACGAGCGGGTCACTTCGAATCTTCGGGCTCGACCCCGTGGCCGACGGCCGCCAGATCCGTGCTCGGATGGGGGTGGTGCCGCAACTGGACCAGCTCGACAATGAGCTCACAGTGATGGAAAACCTCGTCATCTACGGCCGGTACTTCGACATCTCGCGATCTGATGTGAAGGCCAAGGCAAAGGAGCTCCTCGAGTTTGTGCAGCTGACCGAGAAGGCTGGCAGTAAGGTCGACCCGCTGTCCGGGGGTCAAAAGCGTCGTGTCAGCATCGCTCGTTCGCTGATCAACGATCCGGATCTGCTGCTGCTCGACGAGCCGACGACAGGCCTCGATCCGCAGGCGCGGCACGTACTTTGGGACCGGCTGTACCAGCTGAAGGAGCGGGGCGCGACGCAGGTAATTACCACGCACTTTATGGACGAGGCCGAGCAGCTGTGCGATCGGTTGGTGGTGATGGACGGTGGGTTGATCGTTGCCGAAGGATCGCCGCAAGGTCTCATTGCCGAACACATTCGTCGCGAGGTGCTCGAAGTCCGCTTCGGGTACGGCCGAAACATTGAGATGCTGCCCGCTGTCGATGGGGTTGGTGATCGCATCGAGGTGCTGCCTGACCGTCTGCTGATCTACACCGATGACGGCGATGCGTCGCTGTCCGAACTGCACCGGCGCCAGATCGTTCCGGAGAGTGCGCTGGTCAGGCGGAGCAGCCTCGAAGACGTTTTCCTCAAACTCACCGGACGGACACTCGTCGAGTGAACGTCACCGTGCAGCATCGAATCTCGTCGTGGGGGCCGTCGCGGGTCTACCTGCGCGACTGGATCTACTTCAAGCGCATGTGGTGGTCGGTGCTGATCGGCTCGATCGTGCAGCCGCTGATGTTCCTGCTCGGCGTCGGCCTCGGAGTCGGCGAACTCGTTGACCGAGGCCCTGAGGCAGCCAACGTGCTCGGTGACACCTCCTACTTCGCGTTCTATGCGACGGCGCTCTTGGCGACGACCTCAATGTTCGTCCTTGCACAGGAATCGTTGTGGCCGACGATGGATGGCTTCACCTGGTCGAACGCGCATCAGGCCATGATCAGCACGCCGCTCAACGCGACCGACATCGTGTTCGGCAAGATGTTGCACTACGCCGTGCGCGGCATCGTCACGAGTGGTGGCGTTGCCCTGGTGCTGGCGCTGTTCGCCGATACACGCTCGTTCGGACTGATCCCCGCCGCGTTCGTGGGAATGCTCACGGGGCTGGCCTTCGCGATGCCGATCGCCGCATGGACGGCGACGCGGACGACCGACAACTCGTTCCCGGCGATCCTCCGGTTCGGAATCATCCCGATGTTCCTGTTCGGCGGCGCGTTCTACCCGATCGAACAATTGCCGACGTGGCTGCAGCCGGTGGCCTGGTGCACGCCGCTCTGGCACGGCGTCGAGCTGTGCAGAGGCCTCGTGCTCGGCGGATTGAGCCTTGGCGCTGGACTCGGGCACTTCGCAGTGCTGCTCGCGTTCTTCGCCGCCGGCATCCTCGCCGCCCGCGTCACGTTCGAGCGGAGGCTGCGGCCATGAGCGTCACGCTCAACCCGGCGGCACACACCCGAATCGTGCCCGCGGTGGTGTTCGACATCAAGCGGCCACAGCGAATGGTCGAGCGCAGCATCATGGTCGCGCGCCGGTCGTGGATGGTGCTGTTGAGCGGATTCTTTGAACCGTTCTTCTACCTGCTGTCGATCCGTATCGGTCTGTCTGCGCTGGTCGGTGATGTCGAGGTCGGCGGCGAGTTGGTGCCGTACGACCAGTTCGTCGCTCCAGGCCTGATGGCGGCGTCGGCAATGAACGGTGCCGTGTTCGACTCGACGATGAATGTCTTCTTCAAGCTGAAGCACTCGAAGCTGTACGACGCGGTGCTGACCACACCGATGTCGGCAGGTGATGTCGCCCTCGGCGAGATCGCCTGGGCGGTGCTGCGTGGAGCGCTGTACTCCACCGCGTTCATGCTGGCGATGTGGGCACTTGGGATGGTGCAGTCGCCATGGATTGTGTTGTCCGTGCCGATCTGTGTGCTGATCGGCTTCTCGTTCGCAGCAATCGGCATGGCGCTCACGACCTTCATGCGGTCGTGGGAGGATTTCGAATATGTCCCGGCGATCACGTTGCCGCTGTTCTTGTTTTCTGCCACGTTCTACCCGGTGTCCCAGTACGGGGACTGGGCATGGCTGGTCCAGCTGAGCCCGCTGTATCACGGTGTCGTCTTTGTCCGGGCCTCGAACCTCGGCGAGTGGTCGCCAGCGTTGATCGGCCACGCAGCAGTGCTGGTCGTGCTTGCCGTTGTCGGCGCGACGGTCGCGTCCCGTCGAATCGAACGCCTTCTGCTCATGTAGCGATGGTTCGGCAGTAGCTTGCCGAACATGACGACCTTGGATGCCGAAGCGGTCACGGATCACGCGAACAACACATGGGAAGGCATCGTGCCGGTGTTGCACGACTACATCGCGATCCCGAATGTCTCCCTCGACTTTGACCCGGAATGGCGTGAACACGGATTCATGGCTGAGGCGGTCGACCTCATTGCCGGGTGGTGCCGCGACCGGCCCATTCCGGGCATGACGCTCGATGTGATGGAGCTGCCGGGGCGTACCCCGATGATCGTGATCGAAATACCGCCAGCGGGCGGCGGAGCGGCAGATGACACCGTGCTGCTGTACGGACACCTCGACAAGCAGCCTGAGATGGAGGGGTGGCGTGACGACCTCGGCCCGTGGACGCCCGTACTGGAGGGCGATCGGCTGTACGGCCGCGGTGGTGCCGACGATGGTTACGCGGCGTTTGCCAGCCTGACGGCCATTGAGGCGGTGCACGCCGCCGGAGGCGTCCACACCCGTTGCGTGGTCTTGATCGAAGCGAGCGAGGAATCGGGATCACCCGACCTTCCCGCTTACATCGACGCGCTCGCCGATACCATCGGCACCCCCAGCCTGGTGGTGTGTCTTGACTCGGGTTGCATCGACTACGACCGCATGTGGGTGACCACCTCGCTGCGCGGCATGGTGATGGGCAAGCTCACCGTCGACATTGTCACCGAGGGCCTGCACTCGGGGGACGCTTCGGGAATGATTCCGTCCACGTTCCGCATTGCTCGGCAACTCCTCGAACGGATCGAAGACTCGAGCAGCGGCGAGTTGCTGCTTCCTGAACTGCAGGTCGAGGTCCCTGCGGGGCGGTTGGCCGAGGCGCAGTCCACGGCGGAGGAGATCGGCGCGATCGCGACTCACTACCCATTCGTTGATGGCGCGGGTCCCACCACTGACGACCCTGCCGGACAGCTGCTTGCTCGAACATGGCGTGGCACGCTGAGCGTGGTCGGCGCCGACGGCTTGCCGCCCGCAGCCCGAGCGGGCAATGTGCTGCGGCCATCTACCACGCTGAAGCTGTCGTTCCGCCTCCCGCCGACAGCGGACCCGGATGTCGCGCTGGCAGCGATCATCGCAGCTCTTGAGTCCGACCCGCCGTACGGCGCGCGAGTCCGCTTTCACGAGACTGACGCTGCGCCGGGTTGGAATGCTCCGGCAACTGCGCCATGGCTTGAGGTGGGCCTTGATGCAGCGTCCAATGCCTCGTTTGGTCAACCAGCGCGCAGTTTCGGTGAAGGTGGCTCGATCCCATTCATGGGCATGCTCGGTGAGAAGTTCCCCGAGGCGCAGTTCGTCATCACCGGGGTGCTCGGTCCGGATGCGAACGCGCATGGCCCGAATGAATACCTGCACGTGCCGACTGCTCGCAAGCTCACGATGGCCGTTGCCCACCTGCTCAACGCGCACGCCACTCGCTGACCGGCAGCCGGGCCCGGGCCGGTCAGCGGCTGGTATCGGTATCGTCAGCCCATGAGCCGTACCTCACGCCACGTCAATCTTGCTTCCCGCCCCCATGGCGCGCCCGTAGCCGAGAACTTTGAAGTGGTCGAAGTCGAGGTTCGTGAGCCGCAGGACGGCGAGATCGTCGTCGCCAATCGGTTCATGTCGGTCGACCCCTATATGCGGGGCCGGATGAATGACGTGAAGTCGTACGTTCCGCCGTTCCAGATCGGCCAGCCGCTTGACGGTGGAGCCGTCGGCGAAGTCATCGAGTCCAACTCACCCGACATCGCCGTTGGCGATCACGTCGTCCACGGCCTCGGTTGGCGCGAGATTGCCGTGATGCCTGCATCACAGACTCAACCCGCTGCGCAGGTCGACGGGGTCTCGCTCTCGGCGAACCTCGGTGTGCTCGGGATGCCGGGCATGACCGCCTACGCGGGGCTCCTCGACGTCGCATCGTTTCAGGAGGGTGAAGCCGTGTTTGTGTCGGGCGCAGCCGGTGCTGTCGGTTCACTGGTTGGCCAGCTCGCCAAGTTGAAGGGTGCATTACACGTCGTCGGCTCTGCCGGGTCGGACGAGAAGGTCGCCTGGCTCACCGATGAGCTTGGGTATGACGCAGCGTTCAACTACAAGTCGGGCCCGGTCGCCAAGCAGCTCTTCGCTGCAGCGCCCGACGGCATCGACGTCTACTTTGACAATGTCGGCGGCGACCACCTCGAGGCGGCAATCCACGCACTCAAGATGCATGGTCGAGTTGCCATGTGTGGTGCGATCTCGATGTACAACAACACCGAACCGGCGCCCGGTCCGAGCAACTTGACGCTCTTGATCGGCAAACGTCTGAACATCCGCGGTTTCATCGTCAGCGACCACGGCGAGATGCGCGCGGACTTCATCCGTGAAGTCGGCGGATGGCTGGCCGACGGCACGATCAAGTCCGAAGAGACCGTGATGCACGGCATCGAGAATGCCGGAGCGGCGTTCATCGGTCTGCTCGCCGGGGCGAACACGGGCAAGATGGTCGTCGAATTTTAAGTTTCTTGGTTAGTGCTTGAACACTTCGGTCGCGAGGTCGATGCCGCGTGTGTCGCCGAGTAGTCCTTCGTCCATTCGATTCATCACGTAGGCGAAGGTGATCTTGCGATCGATGTCGACGATGATCGATGAGCCACCCCAACCGCCCCAGTAGGCGTAGTTGCCTTCGGGGAGGTACGGGACGGCGATGGAGTGCAGGGCGTAACCCATCCCGAAGCGCACCGGAAGGCCGAGGACCTGGTCGACGCCGTTGGCCTGCTCTTCGAAAATCATCTTGATCGTGTCGGGTGACAACAATTCGACTCCGTCCACGGTTCCGCCGTTGGCAACGATCGCTTGGATACGCGCGACCGACCGAGCGTTGCCGTGGCCGTTTGCCGCGCCGATCGTTGCCTGGCGCCACTCTGGCGTCCACGACTCGGTGGCATCCGGTGCGGGGCCGGTGAAGGTCTTGATCAGCACGCTGTCAGGATCCATCGTCGCCATATCGATTGCGAGCGCCGGCGGAGGGATCACGTTGGACACTCGATCGAACTCGCTGGGGTCGAGCCCGATGTGGAAGTCGGCGTCGAGCGGTCCGGCGATCTCCTCGGCGAAGAACTGGCCGAGCATTCGACCATCGATTCGGCGGATGACCTCACCGAGCAGGTGGCCCTGGTTGAGCGCGTGGTAGCCGGAGCCCTCGCCTGGCGTCCACCATGGTGCCTGGGCGGCGAGCATCGCCGTCGACTTCTCCCAGTCGTAGATGTCCTCGACCGCCACGGGTTGCTCCCAGGCACTCACCCCCGAGGTGTGACCCATCAGCTGGCGGACCTCAATGTCGGCCTTGCCGTTCTGGGCAAACTCGGGCCAGTACGTCGAGACCTTCTCGTGGTAGTCGAGCAACCCCCGCTCAGCGAGCACCAGTGTCGACAGGAACGTCATTGTCTTGGTCGTCGACCACACATTGGTGATCGTGTCGCGACCCCACGGCGTGGTCTGGGCCTCATCGGCCCAACCGCCCCAAATATCGACGACGGTCTCGCCCTCGACGGTGACCGACACCGACGCACCGACGTCCTTGCCGCTGTCGAGCGTCTCGCTCAGCAAGTCACCGAGCCGCGCATATTCAGAGGTCGACGTTCCAGAGATCTTGACCATGCCGAAGTCTCGCCAGTGCCTCAGGTCAAGGACGAGTCAGCCAGCGGCATTAGAATCTGGAACGGGCGGGGACGAGCGAAGCTGAGACGAGTTGGTGCCTGGCACCAACTCGTCTCAGCGCATCCAGGCGGGGCGGGTCGTCTCGAAGCTGGTGATCTCGTCGACGTGGGTCATCGTCAAGGCAATGTCGTCAAGGCCGTTGAGGAACCGGTGCTGAGTAGCGTCATCCATCGGAAATGGTTCGTCGATGTTTGCAGCGGGCGCTTCGACCTTGCGTTGCTCCATGTCGACGACGATCGACGTCTGGGGGTCGTGCTCGATGGCTGCCCAGATCGCCTCGACGACTACTTCAGGAACCACGACCGGCACGAGGCCGTTCTTCGTGCAGTTGTTGCGGAAGATGTCTGAGAAGCTCGGCGCAATCACAGCGTCGAAGCCGTACTGCTGGATGGCCCACACCGCATGTTCCCGTGAAGAGCCGACGCCGAAGGCGGGGCCCGCGACCAGGATGTTGGCGCCGGCATAACGCTCGTCGTTGAGGACGAAGTCCTGCTGATCGCGCCACGCAGAGAAGAGGCCCTTCTCGAAGCCGGTGCGTTCGACCTGCTTCAACCACACGGCGGGAATGATCTGGTCGGTGTCGACGTCGGACCGCTTCAATGGCACACCGGTTCCGGTGATGACCTGCACAGCCTTCATGACGTCGCCTCCAGATCGCCAGGCGTACAGAATGTGCCCTTGACCGCCGTTGCCGCAGCGACGGCCGGCGAGACGAGATGAGTTCGACCACCGGGGCCTTGGCGGCCCTCGAAGTTGCGGTTGCTGGTCGAGGCGGCGCGCTCCTTGGGGGCGAGCTTGTCGGGGTTCATCGCGAGACACATCGAGCACCCGGGTTCGCGCCAGTCGGCGCCAGCAGCAGTGAAGATCTTGTCGAGGCCTTCTTCGATCGCCTGGTCTTTGACCTTGTGGCTGCCCGGAACGATCATCACGCGCGGCACGGTGACCTGGCGGCCTTCCATCACCGCGGCGGCGGCCCGGAGGTCTTCGATCCGGCTGTTGGTGCACGAACCGATGAACACAGTGTCGACGCTGACGTCGCGCATGCTTTGGCCGGCTTCGAGGCCCATGTAGTCGAGCGCTCGCTGCACGGTTTCCTGGGCGGTCTCGCTGTCGAAATCGCTTGGTGAAGGAATCGGTGTGTCGATGGACGCGACCTGGCCGGGGTTGGTGCCCCACGAGACGTGCGGAGCGATCTGCGCGGCATCGAGCACGACTTCCTTGTCCCACACGGCATCATCATCGGTGTACAGGGTCTTCCAGTCGGCAACGGCTGCATCCCAGTTGGCGCCCTGCGGTGCCTGTGCGCGGCCCTCGAGGTAGTCGAACGTGGTCTGGTCGGGAGCGATGAGACCGGCCTTGGCGCCGGCCTCGATCGACATGTTGCAGACGGTCATGCGGCCTTCCATCGAGAGTGCCTGGATGGCCGATCCGCGGTACTCGATGATGTGGCCGATGCCGCCGCTGGTGCCGATCTCGCCGAGGATCGCGAGGATCACGTCCTTTGCCGTGACGCCGGGCTGGAGTTCACCATCGACGGTGACCGACATCCACTTTGGGCGACTTTGGGGGAGTGTCTGCGTCGCAAGCACGTGTTCGACCTCGCTGGTGCCGATGCCGAAGGCGATGGAACCGAACGCACCGTGCGTTGCGGTGTGGGAGTCGCCGCACACGATGGTCATGCCCGGCATGGTCCGACCTTGCTCGGGTCCGATGACATGGACGATGCCCTGGTTGGGGTCGCCCATGGGGAAGTTCGTGATGCCGAACTCGGCGGTGTTGACTCGCAACGTGTCGATCTGCTTGGCGGAGATCGGGTCAGCGATCGGTTGGTCGATGTTCTCGGTCGGGACGTTGTGGTCCTCGGTCGCGATCGTGAGGTCGGGTCGGCGCACACCTCGACCGCTCAGCCGGAGGCCGTCGAACGCTTGCGGGCTGGTGACTTCGTGGACGAGGTGGAGGTCGATGTAGAGCAGTTCCGGCTCACCCTCGGTGGAGTGGACCAGATGGCGGTCCCACACTTTTTCTGGCAAGGTCTTCCCCATTGCAAACTCCTGTTGATCCTCGATGGTTGCAGTATCCCACATTGTGAGATACTGTTCTTGACATATGGACATGATATCGGAAAATGCTGCGCCTGTGCCAGTGACTGGCGTCGGTGTGCTCGACAAGGCGATGGTCGTGATGCGAGCTGTCTCCGATGCGCCATGTGGTCTCGCCCAGCTGCAGGCCTCGACCGGCCTCCCCCGGGCCACGGCACACCGTCTGGCGAGTGCCCTGGAAGCGCACGGCCTGCTCCGGCGTGACGCTGCTGGCCGCTTCGAACTCGGTCATGGTCTGGTCGCCCTCGGACAGTTGTCGGCCGATCGTTTTCCGCTCGTCGACGTTGCTCGACCGGTCGCTACTGCGCTGCGCGATGCAACTGGTGAGGCCGTTCAGGTGTTCGTGCGGGAGGGCAACCAGCGACGTTGTGTGTTGTCACTCGAATCAGCGCATGGTTTGCGGTGGATTGTTCCCGAGGGATCCTTGCTGCCGATTGAGGTCGGCTCGTCCGGCCGGTTGCTCGAAGGGGAGCGGGCCCGCAATGGCTGGATGCAGAGCGTCGGTGAGCGCGAGGCCGGCGTTGCCTCCGTGAGCGCTCCGATTCACACCGCCGACGGCGCCATCATCGGTGCACTGTCGGTGAGCGGGCCGGTCGAGCGTCTCACCAAGCAGCCTGGCAAACGCTTCGGAGCGATGGTCGTGGCCGCGGCGAGCGAGATCCGGCTGTAGCGCTCCGTCAAGCTGCAGGCGCTGCGTTGCGGAATTCGCGCCACAGCCACCAGAGCAGCGGAAGCTGCATCGGGAGGCGGACCCAGTTGGCCGGGCCAGCTGCAGTACCAACGCTCCGGGTGAATCGGCCGTCGACCAGTTTTGGCTCGACCTTGTTGACCGCAGCATCGATGTTCGCCGGGAACACGGCGATCGTGAGCACGACCAATCCGAGTGCGGAGATTTTCCGTGTCGTGGTGTTGAACATGCCGAGCCCAAGCAGCAGCTCGGCGGCTCCGCTTGCCCGGTTGGCCAACGCGGCGCCCGGAAACCAGTCAGGCACGATCGCCTCGAAGAAGTCGGGCTTCGCGAAGTGGGCGACGCCGGCACCTGCGAAGACGATGCCGGCTGCAATTGCCGACGGTGGGGCGGGGTTCATCTTCATGAGCGCAGTCTGCCGGGAACGAGCGGGCAGCAGGACGCGGCGAGGCGCGGCCCGCAATCCCAACCCCCTTCGAACCGGTGAACTGATCACGTGGCCGGTCGGGCGGCCTACGCTGGGCCTCGTGACCGACACCGCAACGAATGTGGAACTGCTTCCCTCCGACTGGCGTGAGCAGGTGCTGCAGCTCGCCGAGGAAAGAGACGCCGTCATACTGGCGCACAACTATCAGCTGCCCGAGATTCAAGACATCGCGCATCACACCGGCGATTCGCTCGGCTTGAGTCGTGTGGCCGCCGAAGTCGAAGCATCGAAGATCGTGTTTTGCGGCGTCCACTTCATGGCCGAGTCCGCCAAGATCCTCAGCATGGACAAGACGGTCCTCATTCCCGACGAACGTGCCGGATGCAGCCTCGCCGAGACAATCACCGCCGACCAGCTCAGAGCCTGGAAGGCAGAACATCCCGGTGCCGTCGTTGTCAGCTACGTCAACACCACCGCGGCGGTGAAAGCCGAGACCGACATCTGCTGCACGTCGTCGAACGCCGTCGATGTCGTCAACTCGATCCCCGCCTACACCCCGGTGTTGTTCGGCCCCGATCAATTCCTCGGCGCCCACGTCCAGCGCATCACCGGCCGCGAGAACATGCACATTTGGATGGGCGAGTGCCATGTGCACGCCGGCATCAACGGCGCCGATCTGAAGGAACGCGTCGAGGCCGAACCGGATGCCGAACTGTTTGTACACCCCGAGTGCGGCTGCGCCACCAGCGCCCTCTACCTCGTGGGGGCCGGCGTCGTGCCTGAGGAAAGGACCAAGATCCTGTCCACCGGCGGGATGATCACCGCTGCTCGCGAGACCACCGCAAGCAAGGTCCTGGTCGCCACCGAGACCGGCATGATCCACCAACTCCAAAAGGCGGCACCTCACGTCGAGTTCGAAGCGGTCAACCGTGCAGCGGTGTGCAAGTACATGAAAATGATCACCCCGGCCAAGCTCCTCAACTGCCTGCGGACCCTGACCGATGAGGTCACGGTCGATCCCGACATCGCCGATCAAGCGCGCATGTCGGTCGAGCGGATGATCGCCATCGGCACAACGTCGCCGACCGCCGAATAGATTCCGAACACCATCTGATGCTGCCTCGCCGACTTGCCGCGCCCGCCTCGACATGGGAACGCGATGTTGATGTCGTGGTGCTCGGTTCGGGAGCCGCCGGATTGTCGGCGGCGCTCGCGTGCCGCCCGGTGCGCAGCGTGCTCGTCGTGACCAAAGACGTGCTGTCAGCTGGATCGACACAATGGGCCCAAGGTGGCTTGGCCGGCGTACTCCACCCGTCGGACACGATCGAGAATCACGTCCGAGACACGCTCGCCGCAGGCGCGGGTCTCTGCGACGAAGCTGTCGTCCGCGAACTCGTCACGGAAGCACCGAAGTCGATCCGCTACCTGATGCGGCTCGGTGCAGCGTTCGACCCCGAGCACGGTGGCACCGATATCGCGCTGACCCGTGAAGGCGGGCACAGTCACAATCGAATCGTGCACTCAGGCGGAGACCAGTCGGGCGCCGAGGTCCAACGCACACTCGACGAGTCTGCGCTCGGTGCAGGCGTCGATGTAATGGCCCGAGCCTTTGCCCTCGACCTGGTGATGGGCACGGCAGCTGACGGACAGCGCCAAGTCGTCGGCGTCCGAATTGGTCAAACGAACGAGAGCGGAGCGCTGGTATCGGTCGGAACGATCACAGCCCGAGCGGTGGTGATGGCCTGCGGCGGGTACGGCCAAGTGTTTGCCTCCACGTCGAACCCCCCAGCGGTGACCGGCGACGGCGTGGCGATGGCCCTCCGGGCAGGCCTGCCGGTGACCGACATCGAGTTCATCCAGTTTCACCCGACAGTGATGTGGCGTGGCGCAGATGCCACCGGACAGCAGGCATTGGTGTCCGAGGCAGTGCGGGGCGAGGGGGCGATCCTCTATGACGCCGCAGGTGAACGAATCATGGAGGGCGTGCACCCCCAAGAAGATCTCGCGCCGCGTGACGTCGTCGCTGCAGCGATCAGCCGGCGCATGGCCGAGGCCGCGGCCGGTGTCGACGATCACGTCTACCTCGACGCCACGCATCTGGGCGAGCGCTTCTACGAGCGTTTCCCATCAATCACCGCCGCATGCCGTGAGATTGGGCTCGACCCGGCAATCGATCGCATTCCTGTCGCACCGGCCGCGCACTACGCGTGCGGCGGTCTCCGCGCCGGCCTTGACGGTCGCACCGCATTGCGTGGCCTCTACGCCGCTGGCGAGGTCACCGCCACGGGCGTCCACGGCGCCAACCGGCTGGCGTCGAACAGCTTGACCGAGTCGATCGTCGCCGGGACCAGAGTCGGCCGCGATCTCGCTTGGGAACTGCCTGACGCTGTGCGGCCCGACCCCGACATTCAGGCCGCTGCGAACGACCCGATGGCGGCTCCGCTACTGCACCCATCCCGGCTGCGTGAAGTCCGCTCGGTGATGTCCCGCCACGTCGGCGTATTGCGCAGCGCCGAGTCGCTGGCGTCAGCTGCGGGCGCACTCGGATCGATTGCTCACACTCTCGGCACCGGTAACGAGACAGCAGAGCCTTCGCGGCGTTCATGGGAGGGCACCAACCTGCTGACCATCGCCACCGCAATCGTGGCCGCAGCGCAGGCCCGCACCGAGAGTCGCGGCTGTCATCGTCGCACTGACTTCCCCGAGCGGCGCGACGCGTGGCGCACGCATCTCGACGTGGCGCTCGACGCCACCGGCACGATCGACGTCTCGGGAACCCCTCGGGGTTCCTGACCGGTTCCTGGCCCGTCGTACACTGCCGCGATGTTCGTTTTCCATCCGCTGTCGGAAATCACGCGGCGACACCTGCTCAACGCCGGACTCGATCCCGATGCGCTGTCAGGCTTGATCCGCCACGCGATCGCAGAGGATCTCATGGGCGGAATCGACGTCACCTCGACGGCCACGATTCCGGCCGAGCAGCGCAGCATTGCGACCTTCGGGGCACGCAAGGCCGGTGTTGTGGCGGGCTTGCCTGTCGTCGCCGCGGTGGTCGAGACCGTCTGCGGGGACACGGCAAGTGAACTCAAGTACCTCGTCCGCGATGCATCGCGAGTCGAGCCTGGCACGAAGGTGGCCGCAGTCACAGCACCCACCCGGCTGATGCTCACTGCGGAACGAACCGCGCTCAACTTGCTCTGTCACCTTTCCGGCGTGGCATCGCTGACCCGGACGTGGGCAGATGCACTCGAGGGCACCTCGGCCTCAGTTCGCGACACCCGCAAGACCACTCCCGGAATGCGGGCGCTCGAGAAGTACGCGGTGCGCTGCGGCGGGGGTGTGAATCATCGCATGGGTTTGTCAGACATGGCCCTCGTCAAGGACAACCATGTCGCCGCCGCAGGTGGGGTCGTCGAGGCGTACGCCCGCGTCAAGGCCTTGGAAGCGAGCATCCCCGTTCAGATCGAGGTCGACTCGGTCGACGTCATGCGCCTTGCCATCAACGCGGGAGCCGACGATGTGCTGATCGACAACTTCACACCGGATCAGATGCGCGAAGCCGTGCGTGTCCGCAATGAGATGAACCCCAATGTTCGGCTCGAAGCGAGTGGCGGTCTCACCCTTGACACCGCTCGACAGGTCGCTGAGACCGGCGTCGACCTCATCGCCGTTGGCGAGCTCACGCATTCGGCTCGCGTGCTCGATTTCGGCCTCGACCTGCAAGAAGTCCTCTGAAATCTGCACACCGGGAGGGTGAACGAATCGTTGGCAGTCGCGCCAGTAGCGTGCCAGCCATGCGTCGGACGATCCCATTCTTGTCATCCTCTCCCTGCTCGGTGCCGCCTGTGCCGGCTCAGATTCCGAAGCCGCTCCGGAGACCGCAGTCGAAGACTCAGTCGACGATGTCGTCGACTCATCAACGGTTGCCGACGAGGCCGTCACCGATGACATCATCGAGTCGGCTCCCATGCCGACGAGCCCCGATAAGCCGACCGACATCGCCTTTCCCGGAGAGGCGCCAACGAAGCTCAAGATCACCGTGTTGACCGAAGGCGAAGGTCCCGAGTCAGAACTTGGTGACACCGTCATCGTCGACTACATCGGTGTGCGCAGCCTCGATGGCGAGGAATTCGACAACAGTTACGACCGAGGAACGCCCTTCGCCGTTGGCCCACTCGGCAACGCACAGGTCATCGCCGGGTGGAACGACGGACTCATCGGCGTGCAAGCCGGCGCACAACTCCAACTCGACATCCCCAGCGAGCTGGCCTACGGCGAGGCAGCGCGGAGTGAGATCATCCGTGAGAACGAACCACTGACGTTCGTCATCGATGTCCGATCGATCATCAAGCAGCCCGATCCCGCTGATGCCCCGACCGAGTCCGGTGTCGAGGCATCCGAAGGCGCCACTGAACTGTCCTTCGAAGATCTCATCGAAGGCGACGGCGCAGTACTCGAAGAAGGGCAAACCGCGGTGTTCCACCTGGTGCTCTTCCGAGCAGACAATGGTGCCCAACTCGACAGCACCTGGACAGACGAACCGATTCAGATTCCGATGGATCCAACTGGATTCCCGGCGCTGGTCCAGGGCATGCCAGGCATGAATGTCGGTGGCCGTCGAGCGATCACCGCCCCGCCGTCACTCGCCTTCGGCGACGAGGGCAACCCGACGATCGGACTTCCGGCCGACACCGATGTTGTGATCGTCGTCGACCTCCTCGGGGCCTACTGACACACCCACGCTCATTGAGCGTCAGGCGACGCGGTCGCCGGCTTGAAACACGCGCTCGACCCGGGGATGCAGATCGCTGACGTCAAGGTCGGTGTCACTGAACATGACGGCGTCGGCGAGCTTGCCGACTTCGAGCGTGCCAAGGTCGCGATCTACGCCCATCAGCTCGGCGGCGACCCGCGTCGACGACTCGAAGACGGCAGTTGGTGACATCCCGAGGTCGGCCATCGCCCCGAGTTCGCGCAGGTTCTGGCCGTGCGGGGTGACCCCCCGAATCGGTCCCCATCGCGATGTCGACGCCGGCATCGATGGCCTTGCGGATCGACTCATGATGGACGTCGATCACAGCACGGCACTTGTCGAGAATGACGGCGGGAAGCTCGATGCCGCGGTCCGCTGCCTCGAGCACGCTGAGCGGTGCGATCAGAGTGGGGACGAGATACGTGCCGGCATCGAGCATCATCTGAATCGCCTCGTCATCGAGATAGATCCCGTGCTCGATAGATCGAATCCCGGTTCGAATGGCGTTCTTGATCCCATCGGTCGCCTGAGCGTGAGCCATCACGAAACGTCCTGCCGCCGTCGCCTCCGCAACAAGCACATCGAGTTCGTCCGCCATGAAGTGCGCATGCTGAGGATCGTCTCGCGTCGAGATCACGCCGCCCGACGTGCACACCTTGATGACGTCAGCGCCCGCTCTGATCAGTTCGCGGACCTTCTTGCGCATCTCCTCGGGTCCGTCGACGATGTTGTGCGGCCGACCCGGATGCTCATCCATCATCCCCGGCATGTGTGCTCCGCACACCGCCCATCCATCGCCGTGGCCCCCGGTCTGGCTGAGGATGGTGATCGACAACTGCATCCGCGGTCCGGCGATCAAGCCGTGTTCCTGCGCTTCCCTCACGCCGAGGTCGGCGCCACCGGCTTCACGCACGGTCGTGACACCGCAGGCCAGCGTGCGTTGCATCCGCTCGGCGGCCTGGAAGGAGTTCATCGAGAACGGCGTTCCCAGGTGGGTGTTGGCGCTGAAATCGCCGTCCGCCATGGAGTGCACGTGGCAGTCGATCAGACCAGGGGTCACCAGTCGGCCGGTGCAGTCGATCGACTCGTCTCCGTCAAGGTCGCTACCGATCTCGACAATCCGATCGCCCTCAATGGCGATGTCGACCACCGATGGGGCTGCCCCCGTGCCATCGAGAACCGTGCCGTGTGCCCAGACCGTACCTGTCATCGGCTGAGCCTGGCATACCTGAGACTCAGGAGCGAGTTGCCAGCCAAACAGCTTCGGCCTCGCCGATCGGCGAATCCGGACCGGCATCGACAAAAGGCCAGAGCTCTGAGGCGATGCGTCGATAGTTGCCGGAGGCGTTCAGCTCGCCGAGCAAGGCGTACAGCCCGAGGTTGATGCGCTGGATGAACACGAAGGCCCGTGGCACCGTGGCGTACTGGCTAATCGGGCTCTCGCGATCGAAGGTGTGGCGCACGATCGTGTTGGCATACTCGCGCGTCCACGTCATTCGTTCGTCGCGTGCCACGGTGTCGTAGAACAGCGAGAAGTATTCGCCGACATCGTCGGTGTCGACGGGAGCATCGGGCTGCAACATGCCGGCCCGCTCGAGAATGTCGCGAAAGAGACTCGGGTCGTGCTTCACGGCCGCTGCTTCAACCATCGATGCAAAGGTGTCGAGTTCGTCGCTGGTGAAGTGCTTGACGAGACCGAAGTCAAGGAATGTGACCGTGCCATCGTCGTGGAAGATGTAGTTGCCGGGGTGGGGGTCGCCGTTGAACACGCCCATGCGATAGAGGCTGCGGAAGACGAAGCGGAAGATGACCTCACCGGCATGATCACGCTCGACCTGAGGTCGTTCGAGCAACTCGGCCCAGCCGAACCCGTCGACGAGCTCGGACGTGAGGACCCGTTTGGTGCAGTATTCGGCGACGATCTCAGGAATACGAATGAACGGGTGTCCCGCGTAGTAGTCGTGGAACTCGCATTGGTTGCGGGCCTCGAGTTCGTAGTCGACCTCTTCCGCGAGACGGATCTTGATCTCGTCGACCATCTCGGTCGGATCGAGCCCGCCGAACCCTTGCTTGAGGATGACGCCGAGCATGTCGGCGTTCTTCAGGTCGGAGGTGATCGCTTCGTCGACTCCTGGGTACTGCACCTTGACGGCCACGGCACGCTCGGACCCCGTCGTCGGGTCGTTGATGATCGCCCGGTGCACCTGGCCGATCGACGCAGCTGCAATTGGCTCGGGGTCGAACTCGACGAACAGGTCGGCGATGGACCCGCCAAGCTCGGCCTCGATGGTGGCGACGGCCAGCTCAGCTGACATCGGGGGAGCATTTGACTGGAGCTGAACGAGCGCCAGCCGAAGTGGTTCAGGGAGTCCGTCGTCGAGGTAGCTGGCCATCTGGCCGAGCTTCATCAAGGCACCCTTCATTTGGCCGAGTTCGTCGGCCACCTGTTGGGCGGTCTTGATTTCGCGTGCTCGATCGAGTTCGTCGCGGCGCTTCGTTGACGCGAACGTTTTGCGCGCGGCGGTTGACGCGTAGGTGCCGCCGACCTTGACTCCCATTCGTGCGAGACGTGCGTTGCGGCCCTTCCACGACGTTCCCATCGCAGTCCGATCAAGGCGCCGTGAGACAACGACGATGGCCGCTGCGAGCACCCCGAGCATCCCAAGCCAGGTCAGCTTCTTCATGTCGAGACCCCTCGGCGGGCCACCGAATCGAGGGCGCGGAGGAGTGTCGGGACGAAGCGGTCGGCGTGGGCCACGGCTGCATCATGGTCGCCGTCGACGCGGAACGCCTCAGCCTGCGCAATCATCTCAAACAACTTCACCTGTCGGGCGAGTGGGATCACGCGGTCGGTCATCGTGATCAACACCGACGTCGGGACATCGACGTCACCGATCCAGTCGGCGCTCGAGAACCGCCCAATGGCCTTTCCGGCCTCAAGCACCGTCCGCCAGTCGTGGCTTGCCGCTTCTTCGATCGCCCAGGGCTCCCACTGTTCGCTCTTGCGCTGCAGGTAGACCTGCTCGGTGAGCCACTCGCGGGCCTGCTCGGGGGTGTAGCGCGCCACCGTGGCGAGTCCGGCGAGTCCCAGGAACGACAATCGCTCGGGGCGACGATTCGAGAAGAACGGTGCGGTCGCGCACAGCACGAGTCCGTCAACGCGGTCAGGGTGGCGCCGCCACAACAACTGCGCAATCGGCCCGCCCATCGAGTACCCGACCGGAATGAACGAATCGATCCCCAGAGCGGTGGCGATATCGGCAGCATCATCGGCACAGTCCTCGAGACGAAACGCCTTCTTCGTGCGCAGACCAGCGGCGTGCCCTCGATGATCGAACGCCACCACCCGGTAATGCTCCCCGAGCGCTCGGTACGAGCTGTACCAGTTCAAGTCAGCAGATGCTGTCCAACCGTGGAGGAGGATGACGGTCGGAGCGCCAGGACTGCCGCCGAAGTCGCGAACCAGCACATCACCGCGGTCTTCAAGGTGAACGAATTTTCCTTCAGGAACAGCAGGCTTCTGGATGGGCGACGCGGCGAGAGGTTCGGTCAACGGAGGACGCTCAAACCGGCTCGACGCTCAGCACCTTGATGGTGAGCGCGCCGTTGGGAGCGTCATAGGTAATCGACTGCCCAGGAGCTGAGCCTTCGAGTGCCGCTCCGAGCGGCGAGGTCGCGCTGATGACGTCAGCACCTTCGACCTCCTCTTCCATGTTGCCGATCATGTAGCGCTCAGCCATGTCGTCCGACTCGCCCTCGTAGACAATGACGTACAGCTGATTCTCAACGATCTCGGGTTCATCGATCAGGTATTCGAGCTGACGGATGCGGCCTTCCATGTGGCCCTGCTCGTCCTTCGCCGCGTGATAGCCGGCGTTCTCCTTGAGATCGCCTTCTTCGCGTGCCCGTTCGATCTTGTCGGCAACTTCGATGCGCCCACGGGTCGTGAGGTCGTGAAACTCGGCCTGCAGACGTTCGAGTGCGGACTTCGACAACTTCGCTCCTGCCATTGACCAGACGATACAAGTAACAAATGGGGACAGACCCCTTTCGTGACTCGGTTCATCCGCGGTGCAGTTGAGTAGCCTCGCTCGTCGTATGACGCACAACATTGCAGTGATCGGAGGCGACGGCATCGGACCGGACGTCACCGCAGAGGCCATCAAGGTCGTCCGGGCGGCCGGAGTCGACATCGCCACGACGGAGTTCCATCTCGGGGGTGCCCGGTATCTGGAAGATGGCGAGATCTTGAGCGATGCGACGCTCGACGAGCTGCGGCCCTTCGACTGCATCCTCCTCGGCGCCGTCGGTCATCCCGACGTGAAGCCCGGGGTGATCGAGCGGGGGCTGCTACTGAAGATGCGCTTCGAACTCGACCTCTACATCAACCAGCGACCGTTCCTCGGCACGGCACCGGGAGGCGACACGGAACACAACTTCGTCGTCATTCGTGAGAACACCGAGGGTCCATACGTCGGTGAAGGCGGCGCAATGCGCGTCGGAACGCCGCACGAAGTCGCCACGCAAGGTTCGGTCAACACCCGGATGGGTGTCGAGCGGTGCATTCGCTACGCCTTCGACCTGGCTGCCAGCCGGGAACGTCAGCACCTAACCCTGGTGCACAAGACCAACGTGTTGTCGTTCGCCGGCAGCCTGTGGGAGCGCACGTTCAACGAAGTCGCCGCCGAATACCCGCAGGTCGGCACGGCGTACAACCACGTCGACGCTGCGTGCATCTACTTCGTGCAGGACCCGCACCGCTACGACGTGATTGTCACCGACAACCTGTTCGGCGACATCCTCACCGACCTCGGTGGCGCCGTATCAGGCGGCATCGGCCTGGCATCGTCGGCCAACCTCAACCCGACACGCACCGGCCCGTCGATGTTCGAGCCGGTGCACGGCTCGGCACCCGACATCACTGGTCAGAACAAGGCCAACCCCACCGCAGCGATCTTGTCTGCGGCACTCATGCTCGACTTCCTGGATGAAGGCGATGCGGCCGATCGGATTCGTGCGGCGTGTGCCGATCCGGTTACTGGCAGCACCACTGACGTAGGTGACGTCATCGCCGGACGCGTGGGACACTGACGCCATGCCCATCACTCCCACACCAAAGATCTGGATGAACGGTGAACTCGTCGACTGGGATCAGGCCCAGGTTCATGTGCTCACCCACACGCTGCACTACGGCACCGGAGTGTTCGAAGGCATTCGTGCCTACGAAACGGCCGAGGGTCCGGCGATCTTCCGCCTCACCGAGCACATCGAGCGGCTCTTCTCGTCGGCCAAGATCCTCGGCTTCGAGATCCCGTACACGGTGGATGAACTCATTCAGGCGACCAAAGACACGGTTGCCTCGACCGGCCTGGCGTCGTGCTACGTCCGCCCGCTTGCGTATCTCGGCTACGGCGAAATGGGCCTCAACACACTGCCGTGCTCGACTGAGGTCGCCATCGCCTGCTGGCCGTGGGGTGCGCTGCTTGGCGACGACGCCGTCCAGAAGGGTGTGCGGATGAAGATCTCATCGTGGACTCGTCACGATCACAATACGATGCCGCCAGCGGCCAAGACAGTTGGCAACTACGTCAACTCGTCACTTGCCAAGGTCGAAGCACTCAAGGCCGGCTATGACGAAGCGATCATGCTCGCCCCCAACGGACTCGTTGCCGAGTGCACGGGCGAGAACATCTTCGTCGCACGACAAGGCAAGCTGCTGACCCCGCCGCTGTCGGCGGGAGCACTCGAAGGGATCACGCAGAACACGGTCACGTCGCTGGCCGAGGATCTTGGCTTCGAAGTGCGCGTTGACAACATCGCTCGCAGCGACCTCTACATCGCTGAAGAAGCGTTCGTCTGTGGCACGGCCGCTGAGGTCAGCTCGATCAACTCGGTCGACGAGCGAGATATCCCCTGCCCGGGCCCGATGACGCTCGCTCTGTCCGAGGCATATCTGGCCACCGTGCGCGGCGAGAACCCGAAGTACAAGTCCTGGAACGAACTCGCCGTCTGACCACCGCTTCTCCCGTTTGCGTACCCAGAAGGCGTCGCCGACGACACGTTTCGGGTAGGCAAACGGAGCGATGAGGTCAGCTGGCGAGGGCCTGGCGGATTTTGATCACTGACTGCAGGCCGTCGCGGGCCAGGTCGAGCGTCGGTCCAGGGAAGAGGCTGACGTCGTCGGCGCCGGCGTCGGTGAGCGCCTCGATGTGGGCCACGACGTCGTCGAGTGTGCCGATCGCGCCGATGTCGACCCACCAGTCGTCAGGAAAGTCAGCGATGGCCTCGATGCCGCCCGACGTGAAGCGTTCGATCATCTCGTCGAAGTGCGGGTGCGCCTGAATGCCTGCCTCTGGTTGGCTGAGTAGCCCGGCGACGAACGGGCTCATTGCGTGATGGGCCAACTTGCGGTTGGGGATGAGGCACAGCGCGCTGAACACCGAGGTGCGGAAACGGGTGGGTGATCCGGCCTGCTCGATTGACTGTCGCACGTAGGCAGGGCTTGCGCCTTCGGCCAGCACCACGCCGTCGGCGATACGTCCGGCGAGTGCCAGCGACTTTGGCCCACGCACGCCGGCCAGTACCGGCGGTGCCTGAGTCGGTGCTGGAACGAGCGCCACGTCGCGCATCGTCACTTCGCTGCCGTCGAACGTGACGGTCTCGCCCTGGAGCAGTCGACGGACGGTGGTGATCACCTCGTCGAGCGTCGTGAGCGGTGATGGTGTGCGGGCACCCATCTGTTCCATCCAGTCCTGCACGCCGTGCCCGATGCCGGCAAGCAGTCGCCCAGGTGCGAGCTCAGCCAGCGTGGCAATCTCCATCGCCGTGACCGCGGCGTTGCGTGCCACCGCGGGCAAAATGCCAAGGCCGACCTGGAGTCGATCAGTTCGTGCGAGCGCCGTCGCGGCGAGCGAGATACCCGCTGTGTAAAAGCAGTCTTCGATCACCCACAGCTGTTCAACACCCCCCGCTTCGAGTCCCTCGGCGAACTCGATGACAGCAGACGCCGGCAGCGAACGATCGAAGCACATCCCGAGACTTGGTGCATTCAGAGCCATCACCGCACCGTAGCTGCCCTCGATCTCACCGAAACTTGTCCCATCAGCGTCGTCCAGCGACGATTTTCCTACAAATTTCGGATTCGTCGCGGAATGGTTCGGAAAACGAAGAATGCCCCGTCCGGGGCAGCCAGACCGAAGTCGGCGCTCCTTTCGGGGCATTCAAGGCGGACAGATCCACCACTGATCGATCGACGGGAATTAACCTGCGTCTCGATCAGTTCACATCGCCCGTTGCGTTCACCTCGTCCAGTCGAAACTGGCCGCTGTGGCGCGGCGGGCGATGCCGCTTTTCGGGACACGTTGCCGGCAAGCCGACTCCGCACCCGAGTTGTCACCGTTTCACGCTGACCCGGTTTCCCGCGCCATCAGAAGCTGGTGCCAATCAGAACCGTCCTCTCGGAGGCCAGTTGGGGTGGCCCCAGATCCTTCGGCTCTGCACCACTGCCCCGTCTCCGTGCCCCGACCCGAAGGCCGACACTCGGTTCGGTCGCCTCGCCGACTCGTTCGGTTTCCCGAACGACCCTGCAGATCCCCGTGGCCGCTCGCTCCCCGAAGGGACCGCTCGACTCGGTTGGACCTGACACCTCGGCCGGTTACCCGGATTCGGTGCCGACTCTCCGTTGTTCGTGTTTCACCCGAAGGTGCAGTACGAACCCGGTCTGAGGTGGCCGTGAACTCTGTCCTTTCCGAACCCGCTGTGTCTCGTGAGCGGTGTGGGTCGAGCCGAAGCTCCGTCCTCATCGCCCCGGTTGGCATGCGCTCTCCGGAACAGACACCAGTAAAGACGCGAGGAAATCAATGGTCAAGGGGTTTTCCGAAAGACACAGGGTTATCCCCGAACCTTTTCTGTTACCCCCAGTTTTGCCTCGGTTGTCCCCGTGTTGCGCACCGTTCATGCACACCCATGTCCACATCTTGCACGCATGTCATTCGACAAGCTGTGGCGAAGCGCGCCGCAAGGAGATTAAATCGTCGCCATGGATGCACGTGCAGGACGATTGGTCGAGGTGTTCGACACCACCTTGCGCGACGGCCTGCAGGTCGAGGGGGTGTCAGCGACTGTCGACGACAAGTTGGCTATCGCTGAACAACTCGACCTTCTCGGCGTGCACTACATCGAAGGCGGATGGCCCGGGGCGAACCCGAAGGACATCGAGTTCTTCGCTCGAGCGGAGTCCGAACTCACGCTTGGAACGTCGACACTCGTGGCCTTCGGTTCCACCCGTCGGCCCCGCGGCAAGTCCGACGACGACGCCACCTTGCGCAACCTGATCGAGGCCAACACGGTCGCGGTCTGCATCGTGGCCAAGAGCTCGGAATACCAGGTCATCGAAGCGATGAAGACCACGCTCGACGAAGGCGTGGCGATGATTGCCGACTCGGTCGGCTTCCTGCATGGGCAAGGCCGCCGTGTGCTGGTCGACCTGGAGCACTTCTTCGACGGCTACTCGAACAATCCTGAATTCTCGCTGCGTGCCATCGAGGCGGCCGTGATCAATGGGGCGACGCACCTGGTGCTCTGCGATACCAATGGCGGAACGCTGCCCGACGAGGTCGAAGCCGTGGTTGCCGATGTCAAGGCACACGTCGGCAACGACGCCATTATAGGCATCCACTGCCACGATGACACTGGCTGTGCCGTCGCTAACTCGATGGCCGCGGTACGCGCCGGGGCGGGGCACGTGCAGGGCACACTGAACGGCCTGGGGGAGCGGACCGGCAACACCAACCTCACCACGGTCATTCCGAACCTGCAGTTGAAGCAAGGTTTCACCTGCCTGCCAGAAGGCCGGCTGGAGCACCTGACCACGGTCAGTCATCGCGTCGCCGAGACACTCAACCGGGCGGTCGATCCGCAGGCGCCATATGTCGGCTCGTCCGCGTTTGCGCACAAGGCCGGACTGCACGTTTCGGCGATTGCCAGGGCCAAGGATGCGTACGAACACATCGACCCGGTCGCAGTCGGTAACGGCACGCGGTTCGTCGTGTCGGAGATGGCGGGGCGTGCGACGATCCAGATGAAAGCCGATGAACTCGGCCTGGTCATCGACGGTGCCCAGATCAACGACGTGATTGACCAACTCAAGCGTCTCGAGCACGAGGGCTACCACTTCGAGGCAGCGGACGCCTCGCTTGAACTGCTGATGCGACGGGCGACCGGCGAGGTCCCTGAGTTCTTCGAGGTCGAGTCGATGCGGGTGATCACCGATGAGTTGGCCGACGGGTCGTTCAGCACCGAAGCAACCGTCAAGCTGTGGATCGGCGGCGGTCCGAACGACGAAGGCGCCGAACGCCATGTTTCGATTGCTGAGGGCAACGGCCCAGTCAACGCCATCGACACCGCCTTCCGAATGGCGGCGGGGCAGTCGTTGCCGCAGCTTGCCGAAATTCACCTCATCGACTACAAGGTGCGGATTCTCGATGGCGGGTCAGCCACAGGTGCCACGACGCGAGTGCTGTTGTCGGCAACGAACGGTGTGCGTGACTGGACCACTATCGGTGTGAGTCCCAATATCATCGAAGCATCGTGGCGTGCCCTTGAGGACAGCATTGTCTACGGCTTGCTCCACAGCGTCTGACTCGCAGCGTCGACCGGAGAAGTCACGGCTGTTCTGGTCGTCGCACCAAAGTCGCTGTTGATCCTGTAGAACTAGGGCAATGGCAGCACCGAAGTTCAGCCCTGTGGCACCGACGTCTCGCGCCCGCGCCTACCGATCACCCGACCATGTGCCAGACAACTGGATGCCTGATCGACCCGCAGAGATCCCCGGCTTTCAACCCCAGGGCCCGCGCCGCGGCAACCCAGGGCCTGACCAAGGGTTCGCGCTGCGTATCGCCCGACAACTTGCACCGTCATTGCACATGCAGGGAGGCGAGCACGTTGAAGACTGCATCCGTGGTTGCCTCGGTGTTGCCCTCCGCCGTGCATCGCTGTTCTCGCGTGCACCGGTTGTCCACGACCTGAAGATGGCGTTCACGATGTGGGGCTTTCTCGACGAGATGCCGCCCACCGACTTGATCGAGTTTCGCCAACCCTTGTTCGCAGGGCTGCGCCATGTCGGTCATCACTACGCCGAGGCTCGCGTCGTTGCGGACATGGTGCCTGAAGCAACGCTCCGGCTCACACCGGCTGAGATCGACGTGAGCCGCTGGCGCGAGCTCCTCGGCGTCTGATCCAGCGGTCACATCGGAGCGGAGCGTTCCGCGTCGCGACGGCCGACCAACGCTGACGTTGGGGTGTGTCGACGAGGTGTTCGCAATTGTTCGCTCAGGCCGTTGTTCCGATGCGATCTCGACGAATACGGTCGGGACGTGCCTGAGACCTTTGACCCGTCGACCCACTCGCATCGTCGTCGCAACGCGCTCACCGGAGATTGGGTCGTGGTGTCGCCGCAGCGCACGAAGCGGCCATGGCAGGGTCAAACCGACGACTCAGCGATTGCTCGTCCACCTGAGTACGACCCGGGCTGTTACCTCTGCCCTGGCAACGAGCGAGCCGGTGGCGTCAAGAATCCCCATTACACATCGACGTTCGTCTTCGAGAATGACTTTGCCGCGTTGCTCCCTGATGTACCGATGCCCCCCGCCGAAGTGGTGGCCGGGTCAAGCAGCTCGCTGTATCAGTCGGGAACCGGTGATGGCGAGTGCCGAGTCATCTGCTTTTCGCCGAAGCACGGTCGGACACTTGCAACGATGGATCTTGATGAAATTGGGGTAGTGGTTGACCTCTGGAAGGAACAGCTCGCCGAGCTGCTTGAGCGGTTCGAGTATGTGCAGCTGTTCGAGACGCGCGGCGCGATCTCCGGGTCGTCGAACCCGCACCCGCACGGTCAGATCTGGTCGTCGAACTTCCTGCCAAACGAAATCGTTGCTGAGCTTGAACACCAGCGGGCCTATCACGCAGAGCACGGACGACATCTGTTGCTCGACTACGTCGAAAACGAATTGGCCACCGGCGATCGGGTCATCATGTCCAACGACCACTGGGTCGTTGCGGTGCCGTACTGGGCGTACTGGCCCTATGAGACGATCGTGCTGCCGCGGCGCCGAGTGGCGTCGCTGTTCGACCTCACCGTCGACGAGAGCGAGGCGTTGGCCGAAGCGCTGAAGGTCATGCTGAGCGGGTTCGATCGGCTTTTCAACACCCCGTTCCCGTACTGCTCGGGCTGGCATACCGCGCCACGGGGCCAAGCCGCCCGCTGGCAGCTCCATGCTCACTACTACCCACCGTTACTGAGGTCGGCCGACGTGGCCAAGATTCCTGCGAGTTACGAGCTGTTGGCAAACCTGCAGCGCGATCTGACTCCCGAGACGGCGGCGGCCAATCTTCGTCACGTGCTGTAGCGCCGGTGGGCCGCGCTCAGCAGGTCGGTTTGGGTCGCACCTCTGCAAGTGCAGCGAGAAAGCGGTCGTTCCAGTCCCGGCTCGCGATGGTCACACGAACTCCGACGCCTGCGAACGCCCGAGTGACGACGCCTCGCCGCTCCAGATCGTTGCCCAGCGCGGCAGCGTCGGCCGTGACGGGGAGCCACACAAAGTTGCCCTGCGGCTCGGGGATGTTCCACCCACCGTCACGCAGTGCCCCGGTCACGCGTGTTCGCTCGGCGACGACCGCGGCAACCCGCGCGCGCATCTCGGAGGCCGCGTCGATGCTCGCCCGAGCGGCACGCTGCGCCAGCTCGTTGACGGCAAAGGGGACGAGGGTCCGATCGATCATGCCGATCACCTCAGGGTGGCCAAGCGCATAGCCCACACGCAGTCCAGCCAATCCATGGGCCTTACTGAATGTGCGGGTGATCACCAGGTTCGGGTGGTCGGGGAGCAGCAGCGTCGAGTCCGTGACGCGCTCGTCGGTCACGAATTCGGAGTATGCCTCGTCAAGCACAACCAGACAGGTTGGGGGGACGGAGCCGAGGAAGCCGATGATCTCGTCAGTGCCGACCACGGTGCCGGTCGGATTGTTCGGGTTGGTGACGAAGGCAAGCTTGGTGTCGGCATCGATCGCCGCTGCGAGTGACGGGAGGTCGAAGGTCTCGTCGAGTAGCGGGACGCGGATCTCCTCGGCTTCGACCAACGCAGTAAACAGCGGGTACGCCTCGAAGGACGGCCAGCACATCGCGACCTTGTCGCCAACGCCGACGTAGCTGAGGAGGAGCTGCTGGAGAATTCCTGCCGACCCGGCGCCGACGGTGACCTGGTCGGCGTCGAGGCCGACGAACGCGGCGATGTCGGCGCGCAGGGCGGCAGCTCCGTGGTCGGCATAGAGACCGAGATGTTCGATGCCCCCGCTGATCGCGCCGGCGACCGACGGGAGGGGACCGAACGGGAGCTCGTTCGAGGCCATCTTGATCGCGTCTGCGATGCCGTGCTCGGCTGCAACTGCCGCAGCTGAGCGGCCGGGTTGATATCCGGGGAGCGCTGCCACCGCAGCGCGAGGTCGTCCTGTCATGGCTCCATGTTCCCAGATCCGGTGCGTGGCGCTGTGGAAGGATCAGCGTCATGAGCGAACAACGTGGTGCGGTGACCTGGGTGCCGGCAGACGATGCATGGGATTCGAGCGTCATGGCGGAGTTCGCCGAGCACGTCGAAGCGGACGACGGGCTGCGTCTCCGGTCGTATGACGACGTGCTCGATTGGTCGCTCCGACAGCCGGGGGAGTTCTGGAACGAGCTGGCGCAATGGCAGCGCATCAACTGGATCGACAAGCCCACAGCGTCACTGGAGTCGGCATCGATGCCAGGCGCCACGTGGTTTCCTGGCGGCACGTTGAACTACGCGGAACGGGCCCTGGCGCACGGCGCAGCGCTCGGTGACCAGATCGCCATCATCGGGCGTTCGCAGAGCCGCGAACGCGACGAGGTGACCTGGACAGAACTGATCGACCGGGTCGGCCGATGTCGTGTCGGTCTGCGTCGTCTCGGCATTCGTCGGGGTGACCGAGTGGTCGCGTTCGCGCCGAACATCAGTGAGACCCTCGTGGCGTTCCTGGCCACTGCCAGCCTTGGCGCAACATGGTCCTCCTGTGCGCCCGAATTCGGGGTGCGGGCGGTCACAGACCGTTGGGCGCAGATCGAGCCGACCGTCCTGATCGCGGTCGATGGATACATGTATGGCGATCGGGCCATCGACCGTTCGGATCACGTCGAAGAGATCGTCGCCGCGCTGCCAACTCTGGAGCACGTCGTCCGAATTCCCTACCTTGATGCCTCCGGAACCGACGGTTGGACCCCGCTGCTTGCGGAGCACGCGCCGCTTGAGTTCGAGCCAGTGCCATTCGACCATGCCCTCTATGTGCTCTTCTCCTCCGGCACCACCGGGCTGCCCAAGCCGATTGTGCATGGACACGGTGGGATCACTCTCGAACACGTGAAGGCATGGTCGTTGCACTACGACTTGCGCCCCGGTGATCGCGTGATGTGGTTCACGACCACCGGGTGGATGATGTGGAACTTCCTCGTCTCCGGCCTGCTCACCGGATCGACGATCGTATTGTTCGATGGTGACCCGGCCGCGCCCGATCTTCTTGAACTGTGGCGGGTGGCTGCCGATGAAAAGGTCGACGTCTGTGGAGTCAGTGCCCCGTTTGTGATGGCGTGCCGCAAAGAGCGCATCTGCCCAGGCGACGAGCTGGATCTGTCCCGTGTGCGGCATCTCGGGTCGACCGGAGCGCCCCTGCCGGTCGAGGGGTTCGAATGGGTGCCAGAGGCTGTGGGCGCTCACATCCAGGTCGGGTCGATGAGTGGTGGCACCGACGTGTGCACGGCCTTTGTCGGCACGGCGCCGATGCTGCCGATCCGGGCAGGTGAGATCGGTGCTCGCATGCTCGGCTGTGACGTGCAGGCATTTCGACCCGACGGATCGCCGTGTGCACCGGGCGAGACTGGCGAACTCGTGATCGCAGCGCCGATGCCGTCGATGCCTGTCGGCTTGTGGGGCGACGTTTCCGGTGAGCGATATCGGGGCACCTACTTCGAGACGTTCCCGGGTGTCTGGCACCACGGCGACTGGATCACGTTCTTCGACGATGGAGCGTGCGAGATCACGGGGCGTTCGGATGCGACGCTGAATCGTGGTGGTGTTCGTCTCGGGACCAGCGACTTCTACGTCGTGGTGGACTCGATGCCCGAGATCGTTGACAGCGTGGCGGTGCATCTCGAGGACACGTCCGGTGAGGCGGGGCCGGGCGAGCTGATTCTGTTGGTGGCATGTGCCGAGGGCGTTGCGCTCGACGCCGAACTTGTCGGCCGGATCAAGGTGGCGTTGCGTACCGAGCTGTCGCCACGCCACGTTCCCGATGTCATCGACGGGGTGCCGATGATCCCACGCACGCTGTCAGGCAAGAAGCTCGAAGTGCCGATCAAACGGATGCTGCTCGGTCTGCCGGCTGAACAGGCCGCTTCGAAGGATTCCCTCGCCAATCCCGTGGCACTCGATCACGTGGCCGCCTGGATTCAGGCTCGGCGAGCAGGTGGCGCCCGCTGAGTCATGGCGCTTCGAGCCTCGAACGCACGGCCGGTTGGAGTCCAGGTCGGACCCAGGATGCTGCCACGATCGGGTGCACTCGGGTGCGCCAGTCATCGAGCAGTCCGTAGGCCGCGTTGCCTGGGCAGGCGGTGAAGGTTATGTCGCGGTGTCCGGAGATTGTGCGTGCTTCGACCTGGCGACCAGCGGGCCACCGGTTTGATCCACGCGAAACGAAGGAGTTGGTCGCATCTTTCCAGGTGCTCAAGTTGTAGCGCTGCGAGAGGTGTGCGAGCAGCAGGACGAGACTGTGTTGCATTGCCGCCGGCGGCGCGGTCGTCGAGAAGTCGCCGAGCAGGCACACCAGTTGGCTGAAACCCTGGTTGCCGCCGGTGGCGTCGGCGCAACAGGGCCGTCGAGCGACCCGGCACGCCCCTCCCAGACGGTCCCGTCGGGACCGACGAAGTAGTTGTGGGCCACGTCGTTCCAGCGCTTCGCGTTGCTCGTGTGGAACGCAAAGATATTGCGAATGAGTTGGCATTGGTCAGGGATGCGATTCGACGTGGCGGTGTGATGCACCAGGAGGAATCGAACGTCTTCAGGCGCCATTGGCCCCTTTGGGGCCAGGTCGGCTCCCCATGTGGCTCGGGGGAGCGGTCGGCAGCTCTTCGCGCTGTCGCACAATGTCGACGCTCGGCGCGTGGAGGTCGGCACGCGCCGCGGTTCAATCGGGTCGCAGCAGGCGCTGGGTCGGCGTGACCGGTCTCGTGGTGAGGTCGATGTCATCCTGCGTCGGATCATCGACCGGATCACGACTCGGATGCGCCGAGCCGAGCGTGTCGGCCGCACGATCACGCTGCGCTTTCGGTTCGACGACTCAGTCGGGCAACGCGGTCGCATTCGGTGCCGAGCCCAACCGCGGCAACCGCCATGGTGCAGGACATTGTGCTCAATCTGCTCGACGCAGCGTGGCCCATGATTGAGGAGAAGGGACTCACGCTGGTCGGTGCGTCGGTGGGGAACCTCGAGAACCAGGTGGCCGAGCAGCTGGCCTTGCCGTTCGATCGTGGTGATCTTGCAGTGCCCGACTCGACGATTGATGCGATCCGCGGCAAGTTTGGCGGCGCCTCGCTCACGCGGGCCGACCGCATCGGCAGCAACGTTGGATTGAGCGTCCCGCTCCTGCCCGACTGATCAACCCGAGCTGGGTACGGCGGGGTGTGGCGTGAGTTCGTAATGCGGACCGACTTGGTTCTGAATGTGAACTCACCTATGGTTTGGCGATGGCGAAGTTCGACGAGCGCGACGATCGTGAGGCGAACCAGGATGACCGGGCGTGCTCGATTCAGGACAGCCTCGACATCCTGGGCGATCGATGGACGATCCTGATCATGCGTGATGCATTCCGCGGCGTCCGTCGTTTCGACGACTTTCGACGTGACCTCGACATTGCTCGACCGGTGCTCACCGAGCGACTGAAGCGACTTGTCGTGGCGGGCGTGCTCGATCGCCGGTTGTACTGCGAGCGTCCCCCGCGCTACGAGTACCGGCTCACCCCGATGGGTGCGGCGCTGTCGCCGACGCTGGTTGCCCTGATGCGCTGGGGAGATGAGTGGCTGACTGACGAACCGCCGACCGTCCTTGTGCACGAAACGTGCGGCGAGCCACTCGACCAGGCCTTCGTCTGCTGGCACTGCGACGAGACCTTCACGCAATCCGCCATCGCGAGCCGACCCGGCTTGACGCCCACCACCTGACCGACCGGAGAACCTCATGACCACTGCGCATCACGCCGCCACTGAGCATCCGCTGCTCCACGAACCACTGCAGGACCTGATGGCCCTGGCCGCGGCACGTCGCGACGAGTCGTTTGGTACACGCATCACGTACAGCCCGAAGGTGTTCATCCCGCTCACCCGGCTGTGTAACGACACGTGCGGGTACTGCACGTTTGCACAACCGCCCGCTCGGGTAGAGCAGCTCTTTCTGGAAGCGGACGATGTCCTCAAGATCGCTCGTCAGGGAGCGCGGCAGGGTTGCCATGAGGCGCTGTTCACGCTCGGGGAACGCCCAGAAGATCGCTACGAGGTGGCCCGCGACTGGTTGAGTGAACGCGGCTATGACTCGACCGTGCATTACGTGGCAGAAATGGCGAAATTGGTCCTCGCCGAGACTGGATTGCTGCCGCATGCCAACTGTGGGGCATTGTCCGCTGACGAACTTGCCCGGCTCCGGCCGTTCTCGCCGAGTCAGGGAATGATGATCGAATCGGTCAATCCTGATCTGGAAGCACACCGCAACGCGCCCGACAAGGTGCCGGCCCGTCGGCTCGCCACGCTTGAGGCGGCTGGGGAATTGTCCATTCCGTTCACGACCGGCATCCTCGTCGGAATTGGTGACAACCGAGCCGATCAGCTCGCTGGTCTCGAAGCGATTGCGGCGAGCCATCGCCGTCACGGACACGTCCAAGAAGTGATTGTGCAGAACTTCCTGCCGAAGCTTCGTACTGCAATGAAAGGCGTGCAGGCCTGTCCATCCGACGATTACCTGTGGACGTTGGCGGCAGCCCGTCTGGTGCTGCCTGCTGACGTGCATCTGCAAGCACCGCCGAACCTGTCTGATGACTTTGGTTCGCTGATCGATGCCGGCATCGACGACTGGGGCGGCGTCTCGCCAGTCACCGCTGACCACGTCAATCCGGAGCGTCCATGGCCTGATCTGGACCGGCTACGCGAAGTGACAGAACGCCGTGGCCACGTCCTGGCCCCACGCCTCACGATCTACCCGGAGTACGTCCGTGATCGCGATCGCTGGCTCGACTCCGCCCTCCACTTCCCGGTGATGGACCGCGCCGACTCGGAGTGGCTCGGCCGCGATGACCCCGGCCAGATCTGGCCTGAGAAGACCACCGCGGCTGACACCGTGGCGGATGGCGCAGAGTTCGTGCTCGTCGGGCACCGCTCGACAGTCTGGTACTCGGGCGCGGACAATCCGCCGCCGGTGCTGATCCCCGCCCCAGATCTGCCCATTCGTGGTCCGGTGGCCGAGGTGCTGGCCGGGATCGAGGCTGGTCAAGAGCCGAGCACGGATGAGATTGTCACACTGTTCGGCGCTCGTGGGCCCGAAGCAGTCGCCGTGATGAGCGCTGCTGACCGGATGCGCCAAGAACTCGTTGGGGACACCCTGACCTGGGTGGCCAACCGCAACATCAACTACACGAATGTCTGCACGTTCAAGTGCAAGTTCTGTGGCTTCTCGAAGGGTCCGCTGTCGCTCAACCTGCGCGGCACGCCGTATCTCCTCACTCTCGATGACATTGCGGAGCGAGCCAAGGAAGGCTGGGACCTGGGAGCCACTGAAGTGACCCTGCAGGGCGGCATCCACCCGAATTTCGACGGCGACTATTACATCGACGTCACCAAGGCGGTGAAGGACGCGGTGCCGGACATGCATGTGCATGGCTTCACTGCACTCGAAGTCACCGAAGGCGCCAAGCGGCTCGATGAAGATCTGGTCACCTACCTCACTCGGCTCAAGGAGGCAGGGCTTGCATCGTTGCCCGGCACCGCAGCTGAGATCCTCGACGACGACGTTCGGGCCATCCTGTGCCCCGACAAGATCAATACCCAAGAATGGCTCGATGCGCACCGAGCGGCGCACTCGATTGGTCTGCACTCGAACGTCACGATCATGTACGGCGCTGTCGAGGAGCCGATTCACTGGGCGCGACACCTGGTTCTGACCCGCGATCTGCAGAAAGAGAACGTGGCAGCCGGCCGCGTCGGGTTCACCGAGTTCGTTGGTCTTCCGTTCGTGCACATGGCATCGCCGCTTTACCTCCAACGCAAGGCCCGGCGCGGCCCGACGTTCCGCGAAAACGTGTTGATGCACTCGGTCGCCCGCCTCGCGTACGGCGCCCTGATCCCGAACATCCAGGCGAGCTGGGTGAAGATCGGTCTCTCGGGCACGTCGCAGATGATGCACGCCGGGTGCAACGACCTCGGTGGCACCCTGATGGACGAGAACATCTCGCGGGCCGCCGGGGCAAGCCACGGCCAGGAGATGACCGTGCAGGGTTTCCGTGAGTTTGCCGAATCGATTGGTCGGCCGCTGGAGCAGCGCACGACCGGATACGGGCGAGTTGAGCAGCCCGCATGATGCTCGTCGAACGGGTCGGTGATGCTCGGTTGCCGACCGATGTCGACACGTTTCGCATCGTCTCGTACCGGGCGGTCGACGGCCACGAGCATGTGGCGCTGATCGGTGGCGACCCAGCTGCTGCGGCATCGCAACCCGTGCTCGTCCGCCTGCACAGTGAGTGTCTGACCGGTGATGTGCTCGGGTCGGCGAAGTGTGACTGTGGCCAGCAACTTGCTGCAGCGAAGTACTTGATCGCCGAGGAAGCCGCAGCGGGGCGGGCCGGCGTCATTGTGTACTTGCGCGGCCACGAGGGTCGGGGTATCGGGCTCGCCAACAAGATTCGCGCCTACGAGTTGCAGGACGAGGGACTCGACACCGTCGATGCGAACAAGGCGCAAGGCCTGCCGGTCGATGCTCGTCGATACGACGTCGCGGCAGCAATCCTCGCGGATCTCGGTGTGGCGTCGGTCCGGCTGATCAGCAACAACCCGGCCAAGGCGGCCGGCCTCGAAGAAGAGGGCATCGTGGTCGCCGAGATGGTGCCGATCGATGTTGCCCATACTGCCGAGAGTCGGGCCTATCTCGACTCGAAGCGTGCACTCCTCAACCACCTCGGTTGATGCGCCGAGTTGGACTGATCAGTTTCCGACGGGTATTCAGTCCAAACTGATGTCGAGCCGGAGGTCGCCGCCGAGCATTGCGGTCGACAGGAATCGGCCGCGTCGCAGTTCGGCCATGGTCGGCGCGCCGGCGCCAACGAACAAGGGGTGGGCGTCGTTGCCGCCGAAGATCGCGGGTGCGAGATAGATCACGTAACGGTCGACCAGACCGGCATCGTGGAACTCGGACGCGACGTTGGCACCGCCTTCGACCATGAGCTGCAGCACACCATCGGCGCCGAGCTCATCGAGCAGCTCGGGCAATGGCCCGACCCACTCTGTGCAGGGGTGCACCTTGGCATTGGTCGGTGCTGCGCCGAGCACGATGCGCCGTGGGTCTGGTCCGTCGACGAGCCGGACGGTCAGCGACGGGTCGTCGGCGCGCACCGTTCCGGCGCCGACCAGGATGGCCTGGCTCTCGGCTCGCATCTGGTGCACATTGGTGCGGGCTGCGATACCCGTGATCCACTCGCTCTCGCCATCGGGCGCAGCGGTTCGCCCGTCGACCGTTGCGGCGAGCTTGAGGATGACATACGGCCGCCCGGTGCGGCGATGGTGAAGGTACGGGGCGAGCTGTGCGGTGATCTCATCGGCCTTCACGCCGACTCCGACGTCGATGCCCGCTGCACGAAGCTGAGCGATGCCCGCGCCCGCAACGTTGCCGTCGGGGTCCTCGATGCCAATGATGACGCGGCGGACACCAGCTTCGATGATGGCTTCGGTACACGGACCGGTTCGGCCGGTGTGTGCGCACGGCTCGAGGGTCGTGGCGAGGACCGCTCCGGCAGCCTGAGACCCTGCCGCGTTGAGGGCGACGATCTCGGCGTGGGCCTGGCCAGGAGGTTCGGTGGCGCCGACATATGTACTGCCGTCGGCGCTGCGGATGGCGCAGCCGACCCAGGGGTTCGGCGCGGTCAGGGTCCGAGCATTGCTTGCAGCATCGATTGCCAGCTGCATCAGTTCGCTGTCGGGCATCGGCATCACTGCATCTTTGCCGCGTGTCGGGTCATGTTCCCAACGCGCCCTTGATTCGCCCGCAAGGCCCGCCGGTCGCCAGACTCATCTCATGGATGTCACCGAAGCAGTCACGCGACGCAAGTCGATCCGTGCGTTCCTCCCCGATCCAGTGAGCGACGTGAAGATTGCGGAGCTACTGATGACAGCATCGCGTTCACCGTCGGGCGGAAACGTCCAGCCGTGGCGGATCTACGTCGTCAATGGTGCGTCGATGCAACGCTTCCGTGAGTTCCTGTCGACCCGCCAGCCGGGACCGCCGGCCTATGACATCTATCCACCGAGTCTCCCCGAGCCCTATCGCTCGTCGCGATACAAGATTGGTGAGGACATGTACGCGTCGATCGGCGTGACGCGCGAGGACAAGGCCGGTCGACTCGGGCAATTCGCCAAGAACCTCGACTTCTTCGGTGCACCGGCGGCGATCTTCTGCTTCGTCGACCGGATCATGGGCCCGCCACAGTGGAGCGACCTCGGGATGTTCCTGCAGACCTTCATGTTGCTCGCCCAAGAGGCAGGCCTTGATACCTGTCCGCAAGAAGCGTGGGCCGTCCACGAAGAAGCGGTCGCTGAATTCGTCGGCGCCCCTGAAGGGCAGCAAATCTTCTGCGGCGTTGCCCTGGGTACCGCCGACGAGGACGCACCAATCAACAGCGTGCAGAGCGAGCGCGAGCCGCTCGATGTTTTCGCGACCTTCGTGTAGAAAAAGTCAGCCTTCGATGGCGATGGTGAGCACCGCAGTCGCATGTGCGTTCACCTGTGCAGCTGAGAGCTCGCCGCCCGGGAGTTCGACGATGAAGGGAACGGCGTCGCTGTCCTTCTTCAGTTCGTTGCGTGCCCACGTCGCTGCGATACCGGTGTAGGTGCCACCGCCATCGCAGCACTCGGCAAGCTCGAGCGCTGTGAGTTCGGCGTAGCGAGCACGCAGACGGCCATCGCGCCCCGTACTCGGAATGATCAAGTTGGCGTCCTGGTGATACCAGATTGCGATGTCCGGTCGAAGCAGCGTGATGAACTGGATGATCGCTTGAGTTTCAGGCTCGCTCGCCGGCCCGGTTCCGGCGTACTGGCTGTCCCCTGGGCCGCCAATGGGCCCCCACTTGTATGGAAAGTTCCGGTTGAGATCGACTTCGTTGCTGTTGTGACGGTCCTGGCGAACGACGCCGTCGGGGTTCATGGTGTCGATCAGCCAGAGCTCGACATTCTCGTCGATCGCCCGCTGCCGCAGTTCGGCAACGATCTGAAGGCCGGCGTCCTCGTTGCCATGGATCACCCCGACCACGAGCACCTTGCGGCCGCCTGCTGTGCCGATGCGCTCGGCGATGATGGCCCGGCCTTCGACCGAGGTGCCGATGTCGAACACCGGCGTCTCGAGCTCGATCTGCTCACCGACGCGGTCGGCCTTGTTGGTGACTCTGGCGGGAGTAGCGCTGACATTTCCCGTACTGATTGCGGCATCGGACACAATGGCCGGAGCCGGCACCGTTGATGTGGTGCTGGTCATTGGGACCGACGTCGGTGGCGTCGTGGTCGAGGGCGCGGTGGTTGGGGGCCCGGTGGTCGGCGCCGCAGTGGTCGTGGGCGAGTCGGAGGAGAAGGCGTCCGGTTGGTCGTCTGCCGATGTGCATGCAACCAGTGTGAGTGCGCCCACAAGAGCGAGAAGCAGAAGGCGATGGGGGTGACGCTGCACGCTGGTGACCGTACTTGCCGTCTCGGTCCGGCTCGACTGGCGCACTGCATGCGGTGGATCGCCCAGGCCGAAACGGCGCTCGACATGATGGTCGACCGGTCACTGAACAGGTTCAGTTATGGCTCGTTGCTCGCCGAGAAGCAGGGCATCCAATGGATGATCGCCGACAGCTCGATGGAGATCTATCAGGCCAAGTTGACGGTGCTGATGAGGTGCACCAGATGCGCATCGCGCAACGCACAATCGCTGCCTACACCGACGAAGGGTCGACTCGGCGGGCGACGGGAAACCTTCCGATCTGATCAGCTACGCGCCGAGACGCCCGTCGATTTGTGCGCACACGTCCGTCTTGGCTTCCACGTTATGGCCCGTCGGCGGTGACAGCGTGCTGCTGCAGCTGGGCGAGGTCGACGTATTCGAGGGTGCTGACATGTGTCGACTCGAGCACGACATCACACGCCTGGCCGGCCTCGAATGCTTCCTTCCACCGCATTGCGCACACGCACCACTGATCGCCAGGGGCGAGTCCGGCAAAGCCGTACTGCGGCATCGGCGTCGTCAGGTCGTTGCCGAGCGCGGCGGAGAACGACAGAAAGTCGGCGGTGACTCGGCCGCACACGGTGTGCATCCCCGGATCGTCGCCGCGGTTCTCGCAGCATCCTGTTCGGTAGAAGCCAGTCATTGGGTCGAATGAGCATGGCATGAGTTCGGTCCCGAGCACGTTGATCTGCTGCATGGGGCCATCCTGCACCGATCTTGGTCCGGATGTCGTGTTCGCAGGTGATTCAAGCAAGTTGGGGAGACGCTGATTGTCGACGGGGTACTCTGCCGCAGGGCCGGCGATGTGGATCTGCGGCTCTCGGCAGGCGTGATCTGGGAGCGACATGGAGACGACGAACGACATTGAGCGGGCGATCGCGATACTGAAAAGCATGGCCGAGGAGCGCCGACCAGACCTGCCTTTGCTTGGCTCATTTGTCGAGCGGTATTACCGCGGGCTGCCCGACGATGACATCGACGATCGGCCGCTCGATGAGGCATACTCGGCCGCCGTGGCGCACTTCGAAGTTGGCCGACGGCGAACCCCCGGCGAGGTCTTGGTGCGCGTGGATACCCCGGATCTCGAGCGCGACGGCTGGGCTCCGAACCGTTCCGTGCTCATGTTCGTCACCGATGACGTTCCGTTTCTCGTCGACACCGTGCGGATGGTGCTCGACCGACATGGTCTTGGCATCGACTTGCTTGTCCACCCGACGCTGCCGGTGCAACGCACCGCTGATGACGAGCTTGTCGGCTTCGACCTGCTGAGCGACGGCTCCACGTCGTTCGAGGCGTGGACGCAAATTCAGCTTGATCGCTGCAGCCCTGAACTGGAGCAGCGAATCGAAGCGGATGTCCGCCTGGCGATCGACGACGTGATGCAGGTCGTCCGCGATTTTCCCGAGATGCGTTCGCGGCTCGCGGTCTTGGCCGACGGCGTTGCACAGCAGGCCGACCTGCTCAGCTGGTTTGCCGACCAACACTTCGTCTTTCTCGGCGCGGCGTCCTATGAGCGGACCGTCGACACAGCGGGGACGCCGTCCCTGTCATTGGTGGCCGACAGCGAACTTGGGGAGTACCGCCCATCAGCTTCACTCGATGCCGGCGCCGTCTGGCCGCCGTCGAAGCCGGGGAACGCGGCCGACGAGCCGGTGGTGATTGCGCGCACCGCGGCCTTGGCCACAATTCATCGGGCGACTCGGATGACCTCGATCGCCGTTCGTGTTGCATCCGGTACTGACGGGTCGGTGATTGAGCATCGGTTCATCGGACTTCTCGGGAGCGGCGCGTACCGAGAGAGCGTGTTCGCAATCCCCGTGCTGGGCGACCGTGCGACCGCTGTACTGAATCTGTCGGGCGCAACGGCGGTCAGCCACACAGGACGGGCCATCAAGAACGTTGTCGAGACGCTGCCCCGAGATCTGCTCTTCGAACTCGACAGGAACATGTTGGCCGAGCTGGTGATCGACATCGTCGGCTTGCAAGAACGTCGCATCGTTCGCGTCTTCGATGTCGCTGAACCGGTCGGCGATTTCACGACCGTGCTCGTGTACCTGCCAAAGGCTCGCTTCGAATCCGGGTTGCAGGAGCGAGTGGCTGCGCTCGTCGAGCGGCATGCCGGCGGGAAGGTGCGCGACGTGAGCAGCCTGGTCGAGTCAAGTTCGCTGGCGCGTATCTCGATGACCGTGTCGGCGTCCGAAGGGCTCGACCTCGACCGCCTCAGTGAGCAGATCGATCAGGAAACAGCGTCGTGGTCTGAGCGCACGCGGACGGCGTTGATCGAGTCGCTTGGCGACACGCAGGGTCGCCACGTGTTCGAGGTCGTGCGTCAGGCTGTCCCGCGGGCGTACAAGTCGCGTGTCGGCCCGGCTGCTGCGGTGGGTGACATGGTGAAGGTCGCCCGGCTCATCGAGGCACCGGTCGACGACACCGGCCCGTCGGATCTCCTGGAGACGTCGCTGTCGCGCTCCACCAACGGTCCAACAGACGAGTGGAGATTCAGGATCTTCCGGCGCGGTGTGTCGGCAACGATTGCGGATCTGGTGCCGTTGCTCGGCCACCTCGGCTTGCATGCTGTCGACGAGCACCCGGCAGTCTTCGTCAGCGATGTCGGACCGATCTATCTGTACGACATCGGGGTGCGCTTGCCGACCCCACCCCACGCGTCCACCGCAGAGCTTGCCGATCGGCAACACGGCGAAGTGCAGCGGGCATTCCGCGCACTCGTGCGTGGCGAGGTTGAGGCCGATGGCTTGAACCAGTTGGTGTTGGTTGCCGACCTGTCTGTTCGTCAAGTTGCAGTGCTCCGGTGCTACAGCCGCTACCTGCAGCAGGCTGGGTATCCGTTCAGTCAGGCGTACATCGAGGAGGTGCTGGTCCGCCACGCTTCGATTTCGCACAGCCTTGCGGCGCTGTTCGACGCCCGCTTCGATGCATCGAGCGAGCCGCCTCCCACTGAATCGCCGATGCTGGCCAACGCGACTCGCGCTGACATTCAACGACGGCTCGACGAGGTGCCCTCACTCGATGACGATCGGATCTGTCGAGCATTGTTGACGTTGATCGACGCGACCTCGCGGACCAACGCATTCCAGCGTGACGCAGCCGGGAGGCTGTCCGAGGAGATCGCCGTCAAGCTCGATGCGCAGTCGATCCCGTTTCTGCCCGAGCCGCGGCCGATGTTCGAGATCTTCGTGTGCTCGCCGAAGGTCGAAGGCGTCCACCTTCGTGCCGGCCGAGTCGCTCGTGGCGGGCTGCGTTGGAGTGACCGTCGTGAGGACTACCGCACTGAGGTGCTCGGGTTGGTCAAAGCGCAGATGGTGAAAAACGCGGTCATCGTTCCGGTTGGGGCGAAGGGAGGATTCGTCGTGAAGCAGCCGACGGCTGCTGCGAGCGACCGCGACGCCGTACGGGCCGAGGGTGTGGATCGATACCGGCGTTTCGTGCGGTCACTGCTCGATGTGACCGACAATCTGGCGACGGTCGACGGCGAGTCAACCGTGGTGCACCCTCCCAACACTGTGATCTACGACGCGGATGATCCCTATCTCGTGGTCGCCGCGGACAAGGGAACAGCGACGTTCAGTGATATCGCCAACGAGATCGCCATCGACGCCGGGTTCTGGCTGGCCGATGCGTTTGCCTCGGGAGGGAGCAACGGCTACGACCACAAGGCGATGGGCATCACCGCTCGTGGCGCCTGGGAGAGTGTGCGTCGCCACGCACGGGTCATCGGCAAAGACGTCGACACCGACGAGCTCACTGCGGCTGGCGTGGGGGATATGTCGGGCGACGTGTTCGGCAACGGCATGTTGTTGTCGCCTCACCTCAAGTTGGTTGCAGCATTCGACCACCGCGACGTCTTTCTTGATCCCAACCCGGACCCGGCGACGTCATTCGCAGAACGACAGCGGTTGTTTGAGCTGCCACGATCGAGCTGGGCTGACTACAACACCGCACTGCTCTCGCGTGGCGGAGGGGTGCATCCACGTTCCTCAAAGTCCATTCCAATCACCGACGAGGTGCGCCACGCCCTCGACCTCAGCGAAGGGGTCACCGAACTTCGGCCGGACGAGCTGCTGACGGCGATCCTCAGTGCACCAGTGGATCTGCTGTGGAACGGTGGCATCGGCACCTACGTGAAGGCGAGTAGCGAGTCCCACGAAGCGGTCGGCGACCGAGCCAACGATGCAATTCGTGTCAACGCTGACCAGTTGCGGTGCCGCATCGTCGGCGAGGGCGGCAACCTCGGGCTCACCCAGCTCGCACGCGTCGAGTACGCGTTGGCCGGCGGCCTGATCTACACCGATGCCATCGACAACTCCGCTGGGGTCGACTGCAGCGATCACGAGGTCAACATCAAGATCGCGCTGGCGCAACTCGTCGCCGACGGCGTCCTGACCGAGATCCAGCGCAATGAACTGCTGGTCGAGATGACTGACGAGGTTGCCGAACTGGTGCTCGATGACAACCGCGCGCAGACGTTGGCGCTCATGATTGCGCGCACGCAGTCCCGGTCAATGGTCAACGTCCACGCCCGGTATCTCGACGTACTCGAAGCTGCTGGGCACCTCAACCGGACTCTGGAAGACCTGCCGAGCGACAAGCAGATCGCGGAACGCCAGAGTGCCGGTAGTGGCCTCCGCGCTCCGGAGTTCGCCGTCATGATCGCGTCGACAAAGAATGTCGACATCGCTGAGATCCTCGCCACTGACCTCCCTGACGATCCGGTGCTGGTCGCCGATCTCCTCGGCTACTTTCCCACCGCGCTGCGTGAGCAGCACCCGTCGGTGCTGCTCAACCATCGCTTGCGACGAGAGATCATCACCACCGACCTGGTGAACAACATGGTCAACCTCGCCGGCATCTCTTTTGACCATCGCATGAGCGAACAATCGGGTGCGTCAGTCGCTGATGTGACCCGGGCCTTCCTTGCATCGCGAGAGATCGTCCGCTTCCGTGAGCTGTGGACTGATGTCGAGGCCCTTGGCAGCAGTATCGACCTTGAGACACAGATCAGTTTGTTCTTGGACGTTCGGCGGATGGCCGAACGCGTCACGACCTGGCTGCTCAGACGGCGTCCGACTCCGCTCGACATCAGCGCAGCCATCAACGATTTCGGAGCGGACTTCGCGGTGCTCGCCGAATCACTTGACGACATGGTCGACGGCCGCGCCGAGGGAGACATTGAGCGGCTGTGCGAGGCGCGCAAAGGCGCCGGGGTGCCAGGTGAGCTCGCTCGGCGCTCTGCGAAATGGCCGTGGCTTCACACCAGCTTGGACATCATCGAGGTGTCACGCCGTGAGGGCAGCGACGTGCTCGAGACCGGCATTGCCTACTGGGCTGTCTTCGAGGCGTTCGACATCGGTTGGTTGTGGGATGGCATCGGCATCCTGCCGCGATCCGATCGTTGGCAGACCCAGGCCCGAGCCTCGCTCCGCGATGACCTGATGACGGTGCTTGCCGACCTGACCGGCACCGTGATTAGGACGGCTGGTGGCTCGCCGCTGGAATGGATCAAGGCCAATGAGGCTGCTGTCAGTCGTGTGATTGACATGGAGACCGAGATACGGCGTGCCGAGGCCTTTGATCTGACCACCTTGTCGGTGGCATTGCGCCAACTCCGCAATCTCACGGTGACCGCGACGGGCTGACGGTGGGAGCCGATCTGATGTGCCCTGCTCGTTTGATCGGAGCGGGATAGCGTCGACAGGACAATGAACGAACACACCTCACGGCCCGGTCCGCGCTTCCGATTTGCCCCCTCGCCGACCGGCTTCTTCCATGTCGGCGGTGCGCGGACAGCCCTGATGAACTGGGCGCTGGCGCGGCGCCTGGGTGGCACGTTCGTGCTGCGGATCGAGGACACCGACGAAGCCCGCAACCGGCCCGAATGGACTGAGGGCATCATTGACGCGCTGGCCTGGATCGGGATCTCCGACTCCGATGAGCACTTTGAAGGCCCACATTTTCAGAGTGCCAACGCTGATGCCCACATCGCCGCAGCGCAGCGGCTGTTCGAATCTGGCGCGGCGTACTACTGCGACCTGAGTGGGCAAGAGGTACAGGACCGTGCCAAGGAACTCGGCGTTACCGGGTACGACGGGTACTCCCGCGACCGCGGACTTGAGCCGGGACCCGGCCGAGTGCTTCGATTCCGGGTTCCTGATGGGATCACCGTCGTCAGCGACCTGGTGCGCGGCGATGTCTCGTTCGACAATGAGACAATCGAAGACTTCGTCTTACTGCGCGGTAACGGAGCCCCGATGTTCCTACTCGCCAACGTGGTCGACGACGTTGAGATGGCGATCAGCCACGTGGTGCGTGCCGAAGAGCATCTGCCAAACACCCCGAAACAGCAGATGTTGTGGGACGCACTGGGTCACGCTCCGCCGGCCTGGGCGCACGTACCGGTGCTGGTCAACGAGCAGCGCAAGAAGTTGTCGAAGCGGCGCGACAAGGTGGCCCTCGAGCAATACCGCGATGAGGGCTTTCTGGCCGATGCGATGGTCAACTACCTCATGACGCTTGGTTGGACACCGCCGGGCGCTGAGGAAGTGGGCAGTGAGATCGTGTCGTGGGCCAGCATCGAGGCCGACTTTGCTCTGGAGGACGTGAATCTGTCACCGGCGTTCTTCGATGTGAAGAAGCTCACGGCCTTCAATAAGCAGTACATCAAGAACATGGACGCCGCTGCGTATCTCGCTGCAGCGTCTGCCGAGCTGCCCGACGAATGGGATCGGAATCGCTTCGCCGCGATCGCACCGCACATCCAGGAGCGGCTCGAAACGCTCAAGGACGTGCCAGGTACCGTCGACTTTCTGTTCTGGCCGCAAGGCGAGGGCGCCCCACCGATCGAATATGACGACGCAGCATGGGACAAGGCTGTCAAGCCCGAGTGGTCCGCAGCGCTGTTGGCCGATGTCATCGCGGCCTATGGCGCCGTCGGGTCATGGGATCATGAGACGCTGAAAGCCTCGATGGAAGACCTGATGGTCCGGTACGAAATTAAGCTCGGCAAGGCGCAGGCGTTACCACGTGTTGCCGTGACCGGCAGGGCAGTTGGCCCACCCTTGTTCGAGGCGCTTGAGGTGCTCGGACGCGACGAGACGATCCGACGGTTGACTGCAGCCGCAGATCGATTGGCTGGCTGAGTACCGCGCTCCGATGGGAGACACACCGGCCGATGGCACACCGACAGCAGCGAAGCATCGCCCGCGCTCACGACTTCGGCGGCCGCTGACGGTTGGACTAGTCGTGGCCGCCCTCCTGGCCGGCTACTACTGCGTGTCGCTGTGGCAGGTGCGTTCTGCCGGTAGGTCGGACCAGGCTCGACAGGTCGACGCCATCGTCGTGATGGGCGCTGCGCAGTACGACGGTCGACCATCGCCGCAACTTGCTGCTCGGCTTGACCACGTCGCCGTGCTGTGGCCCGAGGGACTCGCGCCGCTGGTTGTGGTGACTGGTGGGAACCAACCCGGTGATCGCTTCACCGAAGCCGACGCGTCGGCTGCGTATCTCATCGAACGCGGGGTGCCTGACAGCGCAATTCTCCGTGAAGACCGTGGCTCGACGTCGTACGAATCACTTCAGCGAGCCAAAGCGCTGCTCGACGAACGATCCGTTGGTCCCCACTCCGTGCTGGTTGTCACCGATCCGTACCACACCCTGCGGAGCAAGCTGATTGCCGAAGAGGTCGGTTTGACGGCCTACGGGTCGCCGACACCGACCTCGGTCGTCACGGGCGCACGGTCGCTCGAACGTCATGTGTGGGAAGCCGGGGGAGTGGCGATCGGGCGCCTCACCGGGTTCCGGTGGCTGAGCGACGTCACTGATTGACGCGGCATCGGAAGGTGCCCGCCGAACGTGTGTGGGCGCCCGGCCCGACCGACGATATGCTCGGCACCCGCACCGGTCGTGATGGTCCCCTCGGGGAACAGAACGGCTCACCGGTGGGGCGTGGTGTAATTGGTAACACAGCAGTTTCTGGTACTGTCGTTGGGGGTTCAAGTCCTCCCGCCCCAACCATTCGACGCCGAGTCGCGAGCAATCGCGAGTCGGCGTTCGTCGTTTTCTGTTGGTCATCGGTGGCATGTTCTCGGGTGTGAACGTCGGTGGCCCGCTGCTATCGTCGTGGGCCGCAGCGCCACCCTGGTGGCAAGGCGCTGAGCAGCAGGTCCCGTTCGTCTAGCGGCCTAGGACTCCACCCTCTCAAGGTGGCGGCACGGGTTCGAATCCCGTACGGGATGCCAAGTCGAAAGAACCCCTAGTCACAGCGATGTGGCTGGGGGTTGGCTCGATTTTGGCCGCCATCGGTGACGACTGCGGCATTCCGATCAATGGTCGTAGCCGAACCGATCAAAATCCGAGCGGTAATACTCATAGATCAGTTCGCGGACGCGCGGCGTCAATTGTTGTTCGGCGGCCAGCTGCCTGGGCGACGAGTTGACGTGCATCAGATCGTTGTTGAGTTCGTACTTGGCACTCAACGTCGACCAGTCATCCGCCAGGTGTTCAAAGCGGAGCAGGTCATCGACCAGAAGTTGCTGACGGGAATCGCTGAGCCAATCGACCTGGGAGATGAACCAGATCGCCACGTCGTTGATCAGATTGTGCGCGTTGTACGCAACGCCGTTGAGTTCGAAGAATGAGCGAGTTCGGTACTCGTTGCCTTCATACGTGGCGATCGCCCACTCGTTGAAGGGCAAGCTCAGATTCGTCAGGTGTGGGTTGTGCTCGCCGCCCTCCCATCGCCTGCGTCGGTAGTGATACTCGGAGAGCACTCGGTCATACGGATGACGTACCACGCTGAAGAGCGGCGCTTCGGACCCGTGCTCGGCAACCCAGCTCGCTGCGGTCCGATGGCCGGCATTGATGATGCGGCCCCCGGCGCTGGACACGATGCTCGTTCCAGCATTCTTGCTGACGTGGATGAACACGGGCCTCATTGGATTGCGCCCTCGGGCTGTGAACGTGGCTTGGAGCGGTCTACGCTCTGAAAATCGGGCGAGGCTGAGCGCCAGCATCCACTCTCCGGGACTTTCGTATGCCTGTCTACCGAAATCATCGCATCGCTCATCTTCACATACCGAAGACGGCCGGAACAACGCTTGAGACGCAGTTTGCTGAGCTCGGCGACATGCATTGGAACACAAGGAGCTGGTACGGGTCCATCAAGCGTGCGGACCGGTGGTACGAAGACCATCACCTCTCGTTGAACGAGCTTCGTCAGCTGTCGGCTGGCGACATCACCGGGATGGATACGTTCGCTGTCGTGCGCAACCCGTATCAACGGTTGATCTCTGAATACCACTGGCGTTATGCCCTCGTCTTCGGGCAGAACGCTCCGGACCTCACCGCGTTTGAGTCATTCGATGCGCTGATCGCTGCGATACCGCTCGATTTGCCTTACAACTGGTCACGGCATATTTCGCTAGCCGACCGTGACCACGCCAACGTTCTCATCCATCTCCGACCGCAGTGGCAGTACGTCTGCGGAGCGCCGGGCCAACTCGACCCAACAGTCGAGATCGTCCGCTTCGAACGCCTGCGCGACGACCTCGAACCGCTCTACCGGCGATGGAGTGTGCCAACGAGACCGTTCCGCCAGCCGCCGCAGCCGAGGGCGCTCGCCGACTATTACACCGATGCATCACTTGCGGTAGTCAACGAGGTGTACGGCCGCGACCTTGAGTGGTTTGGCTACGAACGGATTGACACGATCTCGAAGTGAAGCGAATTGCCATCCTCGTTATCGCCGCCACGAATCAGCCCGTGTACCGCCATTACATTGCGTCGTATTGGACCGAACTGCTCCGCCACGTCGCAGCGAACGTGCCGCACATCGATGTCTACTTGCTGACTGAACACGGGCGCACCACTTCATCATTCGACCACATGGCCGACGCGGTCATCGAGGATCCCGATGCCAACGCAGACCAACTGGTGGCGGAGCAGTACCGGACGCCGAATATTCCGGGAATTCTGAGCAAGACGATCCACGCATTCGACGCGCTGTCAGACGACTACGACGTGTTCTTTCGAACCAACCTCAGCAGCATGGTGATGCTTTCGCGATTCGACCGACTCGTACAGTCGAACGCTGACATTGGATACTCGGGCGGCTTGGTGTGGGGCGATGCGCTGCGCTCAGCCGTCGTCCACCAGGGATATGTGGGCCATGGCCGGAGTGTTGCCCACATATCCGAGCTCGACCAATACCCGGGCAATTCATTCGTCTCGGGTGCAGGGTTCTTGTTGAACAACGCGGAGGCCAAACTCCTCGTCGAACGCCGCGACCACCTGCGCTACGACCTGCCTGATGATGTTGCCATCGGGCTGATGCTGGACCAATGTCAGGTTCTGAACGGATTCACACAGATCATCGCACCACGCACCTCGATCACCGACATGGTCGAGCGAGTCGAGCGGAGCTCAGCCGTTCACCTGCGGCTGCAGCACTTTCCCGTTGAGCGGGCGATGGCGCTTTGGCGATTCGTCGACGACAGGCGGTTGTGGGCGTGACCTCTGAGTCGCTCGTTCAGCGATGACTGGCAGCGACCTGTTCGTAGATCCAAGAATACGTCCGCTCGAGCCCGCTCCGGAGACTGATCGACGGCTGCCAGCCCAACTTCGACTGGATCTCGGTGTTATCGCTGTTGCGACCGCGCACGCCCTGAGGTGCTGCCGCGACGTGGCGGCGCTCGAGTTCGATGCCGCCAATCGAGGAAACGATGTCCACTAACTGGTTGATCGTGACGAGCTCCGAGCTCCCAATGTTTAGCGGCGTCTCGATGGAGCTGGAGGCGAGTCGCCGGGTTCCTTCGATGCCGTCGTCGATAAACATGAAGCTTCGTGACTGCTCTCCGTCGCCCCAGACCTCGATCTCGGTAGTTCCGGACAGCACGGCTTCGGCGACCTTTCGGCAGATTGCTGCTGGCGCCTTCTCCCGGCCACCATTCCAGGTTCCTTCAGGTCCGTAAACATTGTGGTACCGGCCGACGCGGACAGGAATACCGAAGTCCTCTCCGAAGTTCAGACACAATCGTTCGCCGAACAGCTTTTGCCAGCCGTATCCATCCTCGGGGTCAGCGGGATACGTGTCCGCCTCTTTCAGTGCGGTGACGTCGGGGTCATGCTGGAGGTACCCCGGATAGACGCACGCGGTCGACGCGTAGAAATACGAATCGAGCTGCTCATTACGCGCAGCTTCGAGTAGGTGGGTGTCGATGAGCACGTTCAACATGCACGCAGCTTTGTTGCTCTCGATGAACCCCATGCCTCCCATGTTGCACGCGAGGTTGTAGATGCTCTTGGTCCCAGCGACGGCTGCAAACGCAGCATCGCGGAGCCGCAAGTCGGAGACTGCATTCGTCGCACCGCCGTGGCGCTGGTACCACCGATGCGGCGGTTTGATGTCTACCGCCCGGACTGCGTGTCCATCGGCAAGTAGAGCATCGACGAGGTGTCCGCCGATGAACCCGCCGGCACCGGCGACGAGGACGGGGCGGGTGTCCTCAGCACTCATTGTCGTCGACCACGTCTACTCAAGAAATCAGCGCGCGCCTGACGGAGGCCCCTGACAGAGATTTCTCCGACCTGACCGTCCCGAGTTACCGTGAGTACGACGTACTGTGTCGCTGCGGATGAGGCGTCGCGCAAACTGACGGTTCCGCAGCTCAGGTCGAGCACGTTAGGAGCCTTCACGTCATGGCGTTGTACTTGGTTGCCGTCCGGATCGAGGAGCACGACAACAAAGACTGCGTAG